>Ga0213875_10000228_pt1 | contig 56927 bp, 56 predicted proteins | sample BarmaccomBMRX_R8_FD_160105 | JGI IMG/M metagenome (GOLD analysis project Ga0213875, IMG submission 160105) | Root-associated microbial communities from Barbacenia macrantha in rupestrian grasslands, the National Park of Serra do Cipo, Brazil - RX_R8 | ecosystem: Host-associated > Plants > Roots...
TTTTGTTTTAACGATCGCGCTACCACCGAGAAGGGCTCGACCAGGGCGCTGTCGGCAAGCGTCATCGTCGACGGCAGGATCGTGACGCCGCGCTCGTTGACCGTCGCATATTCGGCGAGCCCGCCGCCATAGCCCTTCATGTTCGGGCACAGCACGTCGATCCCGGTCTTGCACGCCTCGCAATGGCCGCAGCCGACGCAGGGCAAAGCGGCAATCCGGTCGCCGACCTTGAGGCGTTCGATGCCCTTGCCGACCGCGACGACTTCACCGCCATATTCATGGCCGAGCTGCGAGCCGCCCGGCAGCGTATAGCCGTGTCCGCTGGTCGAATGCAGATCGGTGCCGCACACGCCGCAGCGCGAGACGCGGATCACGGCTTCACCCTCGCCGGGCTCCGGATCCGGAAGTGTCTCGATCGCGAGCGGTTCGCCGACCGCCTTGAAAATCGCTGCTCTCACGCGTCTCCCCTCCGTCTCTCGTTCCCGCTATTAGGACATGACAAAGAAAGGCGCGGCATCCCCAAATGGCAAGGGGCGGAGGAGAGGTGACTGACGAACCGCTGCTGTTGGCGGTGCAGGCGGGGCCGCTCGAGCCTCGGCCGTGGAGCGGCTTCGTCAGCTTGCTGCGCAGCCGGCTCGGCGCGAACCTCGCCAATCTGATCTTTCGCTCACCCGACGCGGCGCTGGGCGATGCGGTCGAGGTGCAGGATTCGGAGGCCGAGCTCGATCTGCTGCGCTCGCGCTATCGCGCGGACTTTCTGGCGCACGACCCGATACCCTATTTCGACATGACGCCGGGACGCGTCTACGCGTACGATGAGCTCGACGGCGTCGCCGCGCTCGAGCGCGACCCGTTCCGGGAGGAGTATCTCCGGCCGGCCGATCTCGAGCATTTCCTGATCTTCCGGGTGACCGAGCCCGGCGGCTGCAACGCCTGGATCACCGTCACGCGCGGCCGCGCCGCCGCGCCGTTCGACGATGACGCCCGGCTGCTGTGCGAGCGACTCGCGCGCGCGTTGGTGCCGGCGCTGGGCTGCTACTCGGCGCTGCTCGAACGTTCGGTGGAGGCACAGATCTACCGGCGCGCCGCCGATCTGCTTTCCTTCGGCGTGATCACGCTCGACGGCAAGGGACGCGTGATCGCGCTCGACGATGCCGCGCGGCGCCGCATTGCCGAGGTTCCCGAGCTCAGCGTGCGCAACGGCCGGCTCCAGGCACAGCGCGACGACGCGCGGCTGCAGCGGATCATCGAGACGGCCTTGCGCGGCAGCGCCGTCGAGCCGCTCCATCTCGGCGACACCGACGGGCTCGATCTGCTGATCGTGCCGTTGGCGCGGCGCGCCGACATGGGCGCGCGGTCCGTGCGCATGATGGTCTACCTCTCGGCGCGCGCGCCCGCCGATCGCGACGTCTCGGCACCGCTCGCCGCGCTGTTCGGGCTGAGCGGCACGCAGGCCCGGCTCGCGATGCTGCTCTCGCACGGCCGCACGCTCGCCGAGGCGGCGAGCGAGATCGGCATCACCGAGCAGACCGCGCGCACCTACTCGAAGGAGATCTACCTGCGTACCGGCACGACGCGGCAAGGAGAGCTGATCCAGCGCATCCTGACCAGCGTCGCGATGCTGAGTTGAGCCGCGCGCGGCCGAGACGGAGCGCCTGATGCTCGCGCCGCATCGCTTGAGGCAATTCGATATGTGGATTGCGGCTGTCGCTCCTCCTTGCCTATAAACAGGGCACTAAACGCGAACGCCGGCCGCGACCGGGTCGGTGCTGCGGGGAGGAAAGGGGCGCAGCCATGAAATTCGGCACGACGATCCCGCGCGAGCTGATCCAGCGCGGTGCCGACCAGCCTTATGGCAAGCTTTACGACTTCGTGCGCGAGGTCGAGGATCTCGGCTATGAGTTCTCGGCGATCGGGCACCATCGCTTCGCGCCGGATCGCTCGAACAACGAGCCCTCGGCGCCGCTCGTCATGCTCGCCGCCTTGCTCGCCAATACCAGCCGGCTCAAGCTGCTGACCAGCATCCTGCTCGTCGCCACCTATCATCCGGTCGATGTCGCCGAGCAGATCGCGACGCTGCAGGAGATGTCCAACGGCCGCTTCATCCTCGGCGCCGGCATGGGCTATCGCCAGTATGAGTTCGATACCGTCCAGATTCCCTACAAGAGCCGGGTCAGCCGGTTCGAGGAGGTGCTCGACGTGCTGCGCCTCGCGCTGAGCGGCGAGGAGTTCCACTACGAGGGCCGCCACTTCAATATCCCGCCGACGACGATCACGCCGCCGCGCCCGGCCGGCACGACGACGCCGATCTGGATGGGCGCGAACAGCGAGGCGGGGCTGCGCCGGGCGGCGGCCAAGGCGGACGGGTGGCTCGCCGGCTATCCCTATTCGATCGGCGACATCGCCGCCTACATGAAGCTCTATCGCGAGGCCGCCGCCGGAACGGGCAACAGCACGACGCTCTGCCTGATGCGCGAGTTCCATATCGCGGAAACGCGCGCGGCGGTCGATCCGCGCTGGCTGGAGGGGGTGATCGCGATCAACCGCGCCTATCGCAGCCAGGGCGCCAGCATCAGCAACGACAGCCTCGACGAGGAGCGCACGCCGACCATCGACGAATATGTCCCCAATCGCGCCGTCGCCGGCACGCCCGACGACTGCATCCGCGAGCTGACCGCGACACGCGACGCGGTGCAGCCGGATTCGATCATGCTCACCCCGGTCGGCCTGCACGATCCCGAGCTTTATATCCGCGAGCTGAGGCTGTTCGCGAAAACGGTGATGCCGGCGTTCGGATAGCGGCCGCGCCAGGGCTCGGGGCTGCCGGCGTCCGGAGCGCGGCGCCGATCCCGAGCGCGACCCGCCGCCCGGCCGGTAAAAATAGGAAACCTCATTTCGGGAGGAGACAAGGCATGCGCAGGATCGATCGGAGGATCGATATCGATCCGTCCCTGTCACGGGGCGACGGCGGGTCGACGGCGGTCACCATGATATTCGATCCCGATGCGGTGGCGAAAGATCCGATCGTCTTTTTCGCCTGGCCGGGCGGCGGCTATAATCGTCGATATTTCGACCTGCAGCTTCCCGGCCGCCCCGGCTACAGCCAGGCGGAATTCCACGCCGGGAGAGGCGCGATCTTCGTGACATGCGATCATATCGGCGTCGGGGACTCGTCGATTCCGACGGCGGCGCTCAATCATTCGCAGATTGCCGGCATCAACGCGGCCACCGCACAGGCGATCATCGCGGATTTGCGGAACGGCGAGGTGGACGCCGGCCTGCCTCCCCTGCGCGACCTCTTTCCGGTTGCGATGGGACAATCCTATGGTGGCCTGCTGCTGACGCACCTGCAGGCGGAGCATCGCGTCTTCAAAGGGGTCGCGATGCTGGGATGGAGCGGCATCTGCACTCAGGTGAAGACCAGTTCCGGCGCGGGTAACGTGCCAACCCCCGCAGAAATGCGGGATGCGGAGGCGCTGAACGACGGCCTGCGCCATCCCTATCGCCGATCCTTCCATTTCGATGACGTTCCGGAGGAGATCGTGGCCGAGGACCTCCGGGGATATCCCGCCCGGATCGGCGTGCCGGTTCCCTCCTGGGGAACGCCCTATATGCCCGGCGGGCCTCATTTCGCGCCGGAGCGCGGACCTCTCGGCCCCGGCGTCGTCGTCGACGAGGCGGCGGCGATCGACGTGCCGGTCTTCATCGGCAACGGCGAGATCGACACCGTGCCCGATCCGCGGGCCGAGCCCGCAGCCTATCCGCGCGCGCCCGACATCACCACGATGGTGTTGCCGCGCTCGTCCCACATGCACAATTTCGCCGGCACCCGGACGATATTGTGGGAGCGGCTCGAGAATTGGGCATCGGGCATTCGCGCCGCTTGGCAGGCGGAGCAGCAGGCGACATGAGATCGTTCCCCGGCAGGGCGATCCGAGTCCTCCAGACTTCGCAGGCCTTGCGTTATCGACACATCCCGCCGCCAAGCCGCTGCTGATCCGCCGGGGATAGCGCAAGGCCGGGCGACGCCGCCCCGACGATCAGCGATCGAACGTCACGACGATCTTGGCGTGGCGTTCGGGATCGGCAAGCGCCTCGAAGGCGTCCGCCACGCCCTCGGGCGCGACCACTCCGGTCAGCACCGGCGCAACGTCGATGCGGCCTTCGGCGATGTTGTCGAGCGTCGCCTTGAACTCGGCCGGATGATAGTTCTGCGTGAAGCAGATATCGATCTCCTTGTTGAAGGCGACCACCTGGTCGATGTGGCTCTCCTCCAGCACGTTGCCGACGACGACGATCAGCGCGTTGCGCGGCAGCTCGTCGATCACCTTCTGGACGACGCCGGGGCGGCCGACGCATTCGAAGGCAACCGCGCGGCGGCTGCGGTTCGGCTTGAGGCGCGCCCAGATCTCGGCCTGCGTCTCACGCGCGGCATCGACCACCTCGTCGGCGCCGATCGCCTCGGCGAACCGCCGCCGCGCGCGCGAGAAATCAGTCGCGACGACGGGGCCGAGGCCGCGGCTCTTGAGCGCGGCGATCACCGATAGCCCGATCGGCCCGCAGCCGATGACGAGGATCACCGCGCCCTCCGGCACGCGCGCACGCTCGACGGCATGCTCGCCGATCGCGAACGGCTCGGTCAGCGCGGCATGTTCGGGCGAAAGACCATTGGACACCGCGAACAGCAGCCGCTCGGTCAGCACCATGCGTTCCGCGAAGCCGCCGGGATAATCGTTGGAATAGCCGACATAGTCGGCGCCCTTGGGACCCGTGACATAGGGCAGGCCGACGACGAGAGTACCGGGCTTGAACGTACCCGCGGTCTCCGGTCCGTTATCGAGCACTTCGCCGCAGAACTCATGACCGAACACGACGTCCCGCTGGGGGTCGGTGGGCAGCGGCGAGCCCGAGCGCTTCAGGCCGTTGAGAAAGCCGTCGATATGGTGGCGCGCGTGCAGGTCGGTGCCGCAGATGCCGCAGGTGCGCGTGCCGACGAGCAGCTGGCCCTTGCCCGGTACCGGCTCGGGCTGTTCTGCGACGACCAGCTCGCCGTTGCGCAGCACAACAGCGCGCATCAGCGTCCCTCCGGCTCGGGCTTGCGCGCGAGCATCTTCTTGTCCCAGCCGCGCTCGCGATAGATGCGGTCGAAATTGGGCTGGCCGGTCTGCGCGGTGACGCCGCCGTCGATCGTCAGCGCGTGACCCGTGATGTAAGAGGCGTCGGCAGAGGCGAGGAAGGCGATGCCGGCGGCCATCTCCTCCGGCGTGCCGAGCCGGCCCATCGGCACCAGCCGCTCATACTCGGCCATGATCGGCTCGTCGCGCGTGTGCGCCTTGATCATGGTCGTCGCCGCGCCGCCGGGGCAGATGCAGTTGACGCGGATGCCGTCGTCGGCGTGATCCACCGCCATGTTGCGAGTGAGGTTGATGACCCCGGCCTTGGCGACATTGTAAGCCACCAGGCCCGGATCCCCGAACGCGCCCGAGATCGAGGCGGTGTTGACGATGCAGCCCTGGCTCTCGCGCAGATAGGGAAGGGCGGCGCGGCTGCCGAAGAACACCGCGTCGAGATCCACTGCCAGCGTGCGGCGCCATTGCTCCGGGGTGATCTCGTCGACATGGCCGAAGCAGCCGATGCCGGCATTGTTCACCAGTACGTCGAGCCCCCCGAGTGCGGCGGCGGCATCGGCGACGAAAGCCTCGACCGCCGCACCGTCAGACACGTCCACGGCGCGGACGAACAGGTCCGCCTCCGCCAGCCCAAGCGCGGCGGAGCTTTCGTTCAGCCGGTCCGCGTTGAGGTCGCACAGCGCGAGCCGCGCGCCTTCCGCCGCGAAGCGCGCGGCGGCGGCGGCGCCGATGCCCGAGGCAGCGCCGGTGATCGCGACGGCCTTGCCCGCGAAGCGACGCATCGATCCCAGAGGTTCCGTCATCGCGCGAGCAGCTGCTTGAGCGCGGTGGCAACGCCTTCGCCGGTCAGGCCGTAATGGCGGTAGAGGTGGGTCGGCGGCGCCACCAGCGCGTAATCGTCGGGCAGAGACTTCTTGGCGAAACGAATGCCGACACCAGCTTCGGCCAGCACTTCGCCCACCGCCGAGCCGAGCCCGCCATAGGGATTATGCTCCTCGACCGTGAGGATCGCGCCGGTCTCGCGCGCCGCGGCGAGGATCGCATCGGTGTCGAGCGGCTTGATGTAGGCGGCGTCGAGCACGCGCACCGCCAGACCGTCTCCCTCCAGCGCGAGCGCCGCGTCGAGCGCCGCCTTCACGCCGATGCCGGTCGCGATCAGGGTCGCGTCGCGGCCCTCGCGCAGGCGAACGAAGCGGCCATGCTCGAAGTTCGGGATCGTGTCGTAGACCGGCTTCTCGGCGCCGCGGCCGATGCGGATATAGGCTGGCCCGTCGATATCGAGCGTCGATCGGATCAGCCCGCGGATCGCGTTGCCGTCGCAGGCCGACACCACCGTCATGTTACCCATAGCGCGGGTAACGGCGATATCCTCCACCGCATGGTGCGAGGTGCCGTAGAAGCCCATCGAGATGCCGGCATGATGCGCCAGCACGCGCACCTTCATCTTCGTGTAGGCGAGATCGGTGCGGAGCTGCTCGGCGCACAGCAGCGAGGCGAAGCTCGCAAAGGTCGAGACGAACGCGATCAGCCCGGTCGACGCCATGCCGGCGGCGATCGACATCATGTTCTGCTCGGCGATGCCGGTGTTGACGAAGCGGTCGGGATAAGCGCGCTGGAAGGCGTCGAGCCCGTTCGAGGAGGCGAGGTCGGCGGTCAGCACGACGATGTCGTCGCGCGTCGCGGCCAGCGCCTCGAGCTCCGCGCTCATCGTCAGCGCGGAGAGCTTGGGCATCGAGGTGAGGATGTTCCAGCTCGTCGGATCGAGCACGGAATCGGGTGCGGTCACGGTCATGCGTCGATCCTCGCCTGGATTTCGGCGACGGCCATGGCCTTGTCGGCGGGGCCGAGGAAGCCGAGATGCCAATAGGGGGTCGTCTCCATGAAGCCGACGCCCTTGCCCTTCTTGGTGCGTGCCACGATCATGTGCGGGCGGGTCGCCGCCTGCGCGCGATCGAACGCCGCGATGACCGCTTCCATGTCATGCCCGTCGATCTCGTCGGTCGACCAGCCGAAGCTCTCGAACTTCGCCGCCACCGGCTCGATGCCCATCACGTCGGGCATGTCGCCGTCGAGCCCCATGCCGTTCGCGTCGACGATGCCGATCAGGTTGGAGAGGCCGTATTGCGCGGCGGCCATCGCGGCTTCCCACACCTGGCCCTCGGCGAGCTCACCGTCGCCGATCATCACCCAGGTAAGATAATCCTGCCTGCGCATCTTCGCCGCCAGCGCGATGCCGACGCCGACAGAGAGATTGTGCCCGATCGATCCCGACGAGAAATCGCAGCCCGGCACCTTGTTCATGTCGGGATGGTCGCCGAGCGGCGAGCCGAGCCGCGTGTAGGTATCGAGCCAATCGGTGGGGAAGTATCCCAGCTCCGCGAGGATCGGATACTGCCCGATCGCGGCATGGCCCTTGCCGAGCAGGAAGCGGTCGCGGTCGGCCCAGCCCGGCTCCGTCGGCTTTAGCCGCAGCGTGTGGTAATAGAGCGCAGCGAACATCTCCGCGCAGGAGAAGACGCTCGAATAATGGCCGCTCTTGGCGATCTCGACGAGGCGGATCGTCTCCAGCCGGATCCAGTCGGCCTTGCGCTCGAGCTGGCGGATGTCGGCATCCCGATTGCGTGGAAGTATCGCGTTATCCAAGACCGTCCCGCTCCCGGTTCATTATGCGCCATCCGATCGCGCAGGATGTGCAGAAGGATCGCGCGCAATGCAATCGGCCCAGCGTACGATTTCAGTCGGCTTGATCGGCGAAATCGCGCAGCCCCTGCGGATCGGCGATCTCGATAGCCCCATAGACGCGGCGCACCAGTCCGCGCTCGCCGAGCTGGGCGAGGAGGCGATTGGCATGCTGTCGCGAGATGCCGACGGTGCGGGCGAGCTCGTCCTGCGTGATCCGCACGATGGGATCCGCCGGGCTGGCGTTGCCGGCGAGCAGGATGGCGAGGCGCACGATGGCCGGCTGCGAGCGTGTCCGCGCCGTATCCCTGATGCTGAGCCGCTGATGCGCGCAGGTCAGCAGCGCGAGTTCGCGCCAGAATAGCGGCGCACGCTCCGCGAGCGCGGCGATCTCGGCGATGGGAAGGTGTCCGAGGCGGGTGGTACCGACCGCGATCGCATCGTGCGGCCGCGGCTTGCCGTCGAGCACGGAGAGCTCGCCGAACCAGCGCCCGGGTTTGACGATCATGCCGACCATCTCTCCGCCGTCGGCGGAATAGCTGACCAACTGCACGCGTCCGTCGAGCACGACGTGGAGGCCGTTTGGCCGATCGCCGAGCCGGTAGATCCGCGTGCCGTGATCCGTGTCGCGCGTGCGGAGACGCGCAAGCAGCGCGGCGCGGCGCTCGCCCGGCAGCGCGCCGAACCAGCTGTCCCGTTCGAGCCGCAGCAGGTCGAGCCGATCCATTCGAAAATTTTCGCCCACCGCGCGGCCAATTGTCAACCAGGCGACATTTCGGACCAGCGGCGTGCGGTAGAAGGAAAGCACAAGGAGAGGATGCCGTCATGAACGACTATGATCTCATCATCCGCGGCGGCACGGTGGTGGATGGCCTCGGCGGCGACGGCCGGGTTGCCGATGTCGCGATCAAGGACGGCGCGATCGCGGCCGTGGGCGCGGTCGATGGTCGCGGCGCCGAGGAGATCGATGCTGCCGGCAAGTTCGTCACGCCAGGCTTCGTCGACGTCCACACCCATTTCGATGGTCAGGCGATGTGGGAGACGCGCATGGCGCCGTCGTCCAACCATGGCGTGACGACGGTGCTGATGGGCAATTGCGGCGTCGGCTTCGCTCCTTGCAAACCCGATCAGCGCGACATCCTCGTCGCGGTGATGGAAGGCGTCGAGGACGTGCCCGAGGTAGTGATGGCCGAGGGCTTGCCGTGGAACTGGGAGACCTTCCCCGAATATCTCGATGCGCTCGACCAGCGCCGCCTCGATATCGACGTCGCAACGCAGTTGCCGCATTCGGCGCTGCGGGTGTTCGTGATGGGCGAGCGGGCGGCGGGCTACGAGCCGCCCAATGCCGAGGATCTCGAGCGGATGCGCGCGCTCACCACCGAGGCGATTCGCGCCGGCGCGCTCGGCGTCAGTACCTCGCGCAACATGATGCACAGGACGAAGGCGGGCGATCTCGCGCCGAGCCTATTCTCCGAGGAGGACGAGCTGCTGGCGCTCGCCGCCGGGCTGCGCGACGCCGGCACCGGCGTCTATCAGATCATCCCGCGCGTGACCGGGCCTGCGGTCGACGAGTTCGCGCTGATGCGGCGCATAGCGGAAACCGCCGAGCGGCCGCTCTCCTACTCGCTGATGCAGATGCCGACGGGCGAGCGCGGCGAGGTGCAGGCGTCGCTCGATGCGCTCGCCACGGCGACGGCGGACGGGCTGCCGATCCGCGCCCAGGTCGCGCCGCGTCCGGTCGGTATGCTCTACGGCCTCGATCTCAGCTTTCATCCCTTCTCGCTGCACCCGAGCTTCCGGCCGCTGCTCGATCTGCCGCTGGCCGAGAAGGTCGCGGCGATGCGCGATCCCGCGCTGCGCGCGAAATTGCTGTCCGAGGAGCCGGAGGATACCAACCCCGTCTCGGTGAAGACGGTGAAGGCGTTCCGCTTCGCCTATCCGATGGGCGATCCGCCCAATTACGAGCCCGATCTTGCCGACCGTATCGACACCAAGGCGGCGGCGCTGGGCGTGACGCCCGAGGAATATGCCTACGACCTGCTGCTCGAACGCGACGGGCGCGCGATTCTCTACCAGCCCGGCGCGAACTACCGCGACGGCAACCTGGATGCGGTCCACACGATGCTCGCGCATCCGGACACGATCGTGGGCCTTGCCGACGGCGGCGCGCACTACGGCATGATCTGCGATGCGAGCTTTCCCACCTTCTTCCTCGAGCGGTGGACGCGCGAGGGAGCGGGGGCGCAGCGCATCGCGCTCGGCAAGGCGATCGCGGCGCTCACGAGCGAGCCTGCGGACGCGGTCGGGCTCGGCGATCGCGGTCGGCTCGTCGTCGGCGCCAAGGCCGACGTCAACGTGATCGATCTCGAGCGGCTGCGGCTGCGCGCACCGACGGTGGTCGCCGATCTGCCAAGCGGCGGCAAGCGGCTGCGGCAGACCGCCGAAGGCTATATCGCGACGATCAAGTCGGGTGTCGTCACCTATCGCGACGGCGAGCATAGCGGCGCGCTTCCTGGCCGGCTGGTGCGTGGCGCGCAGGTGCTGGAGGCGGCGTAGCGACGCCGCTTCCTCACTCCGATCACACCGGGCTCGTTGAAGTGTCGTCCTTCTCTTCTGGTCGAGAAGAAGTACAGTGTTTCGACAAGCTCAGCACGAGCGGCGATGATTGCATACCGGTTTCGCTTCCCCCAAGGCTCGTCGGCATGACCTACGCCAACATCCGGGTGAACATCGCCGGCCCCGTCGCGACGCTCACGCTGAACCGACCGGATCAGCTCAACGCGCTGTCGCCGGCGCTCTTCCGGGAAGCGGGTGACGCTCTGGAGGCGATGCCGGAGGAGGTACGCGTGATCGTCGTCGCCGGCGCCGGGCGCGCCTTCTCGGCGGGCGCCGATCTCAAGGTCCTGTCCGATCCCGAGTTCCGGAAGACCGACGACGGTGCCTTTCAGCGCCACGCCGTGCGCTTCGTCGATATGCTCGGCACGGTAGCGCAGGTGACGATCGCCAAGGTTCATGGGCTGTGTCTCACGGGTGGGCTGGAAGTCGCCCTCGGTTGCGACCTGATCGTCGCGGCGGACGAGGCTCAGTTCGCCGACACCCACGCGAAGATCGGCTTTCGACCGCGCTGGGGCCTCACCCAACGACTGCCGCGGCGCGTGGGCATCCAGCGCGCACGCGAGATGTCGCTGACCGCGCGGATGGTTGGCGGGCGGGAAGCGGCGGCGATCGGCCTCGCGCTGGAATCCGTGCCCGCTCCGCAGCTCGACGCGCGGGTCGATGCGCTCGTCGCGGCAATCCTCGCGAACAGCGCGCGCTCGCTGCCGATCTACAAGGCTTTGTACGCCGGCGCCCAAAATCACTTTCTGGACGAGGGTGCGCGGTTCGAAGCGGATTACGTGCGGCCGCGCGGCTAGCGCCTTTTTCGACCTGACCGATCACCATTCCCCGAGCGGCTGAGGCGATTCAGGTTGATCGAACAGCGCTCTAAAGCGTGCCGCCCTTGCCGACCGGATTGGCGGGCACCATCACCACCGCCGTCATCGCCGGTTCGTCACCGATCGCGCGCCAGCCATGGACGACGCCGCGATCGACCAGCAGATCTCCGGCCGCGAGCTCGACCTTGCCCGTTTCCGTCGAGAACTCGATCCTTCCTTGGAGCACGACGACATAGTCGATCGTGTCGGTGGCGTGCATGCCGACTTCGGTCAGGCCATCCTCGGGCTTGAACGTGAACAGTGCGAACGAGCTGCCCTCGCGATCATGGATGGCGGAGCGATTGAAGGGCTCTGCGCCCGCGTCCTCGTTGCCGCTGTTGTCGGCAGGCGAGGTGCGGCTGCGCCACACGAACTGCCCGCCCGGAAAGGCGATCGGGCGGCGATCGTCGATGAGGATGCAGGACCGTCCGCCCGCATCCAGACCGGTAACGACACGACGTGGCCCTTCGTTCATGCGCTATAGCCGGTCACGATAAGGCCGGAAGAAGTCGCGCAACTCCAAGCCGAGCAGGTCCGGCACCTCGAGCGCGGGGAAATGCCCGCCGCGCGGCGCCTCGAACCAGCGCTGCACGTTGAACGCGCGTGCGGCCCGTTCGCGGGAGGGCGCGCCGGCGCGATCCGGCAGGCCCGCCACCGACTGGCCGCGCTCGCCCGACGCGCGCTCGAGGAAGAAGCCGCTCGGCACCTCGACCTTCTGCCCGGGCGCCAGCGACACCGGATCGCGCCGGCTCTCGAAATAATAGCGGTTGGCGCTGTTGATGGTGCCGGTGAACCAGTAGATCGCGATGTTGGTGAGCACCGCGCGCCTGTCGATCGGGGTCTCGGGATCGACCCAGCGATGCCATTTCTCGCCGATCCAGGCGGCGAGGCCGACCGCGCTGTCGGTGAGGGCATAAGCGAGCGTCTGCGGGCGCGTGCCCTGGATGCCGATATAGCCGAGCTCTTCCTCCTGCCAGCGCTTGCGCGCCTTGGCATAGGCACGATCGTGCGGCGACGGTTCGCCCTCGCTGCCGTCGCGGGGGGCAGCGAGGCTGACCATGCCGGTGTGGATCGCGACGGCATGTTCGGGATGCTGCAGGCCGAGCAGCGACGTGACGTAGGAGCCCCAGTCGCAGCCATGCGCGAAGAAGCGATCATGGCCGAGCGCCGCCATCCGCTTCACCCACTTGCCTGCGACGACGCGCGGCGAGGTGCCCGCCGCACGCGGAATGTCCGAGAACCCCGTGCCCGGCAGCGAGGGGATGATCACGTCAAATGCGTCCGCGGGATCGCCGCCGTGCGCGCCCGGATCGGCGAGCATCGGCCCGATGCGCAACCACTCGGAAAAGCTCGAGGGCCAGCCGTGGCTCAGGATCAGCGGCTTGGGCGCCGGCCCTTTGCCTTTGAGGTGGACGAAATGAATCGCCTCGCCATCCACATCGATCTGGAATTGCGGGAAGGCGTTGAGATCCTCCTCCACCGCGCGCCAGTCGAGGGCGCGCCACGCCTCGACCAGCGCGCGGCAATGCGCGTCGTCGATGCCGTCGGTCCAGCAGCCGCCGAACGTCGGCGGCCAGCGCGGATGCGCCAATCGCGCTGCGAGATCGTCGAGCGCCGCCTGGTCGATCGCGATGCGGAAGGGCTGGGGCCGGTTCACGCGCGCGGCGTCACGCCGCCCAGCGCTCGGCGGTGACGGCGCGGGCGTGGCCGGTGGCGCCGCCGAGCTCCTGCTGGAGCGCGGGCAGCTTCATCGACCAGAGGTGCAGCGGATATTCGCGGGTGAAGCCCATCGCGCCGTGCATCTGGTGGGTCTCGCGGAAGGCGAGGCGCGCGGCCATGATCGCGCGCGTGGCGGCGATCGCGGCGTGTGACGGGCTGTCCGGACGCGCGGCGGCCTCCATCGCCAGCCAATAGGCGCCCTCGCTCTGCACGGCGATGTGCGACATGCGGTGCTGGAGCGTCTGGAAGGTCGCGAGCGGACGGCCGAACTGGATGCGGTCGGTGAGGTAGCGCGCGGTCAGCTTGAGCGCGCCGCGCACCGTACCGGCGGCCTCGGCTGCGATCGCCAGCCGCCACCACTGGCGGAGCTTGTCGCCCGATCCGGCGCCGAGTGACGTCGCACGCCCCTTGGCATTACCCGCGAGGCGAGCGAGCGGGGTGCCGGCGCGATCATTGTCGACGACGGTGACGTCGCCGTCGGCCACGTCGAGCAGCAGCGCCTCGTCGCCGTCGTCGATCAGGATATGCTTCGCGTTCTGACCGTAGCGGAAGATCGCACCGTCGTCGCCGGGGGCCAGCGCGACCGGGCCTGCGGCCGCCTTACCTGTTACCATAGGATAGACGAGCGCGGTCGCGCCCATGGGCACATAGGCGCCGTGATAGGCGAGCCGCTCGGTGGCGATCGTCGCGTCGAGCGGCGACAGATCAAGCGCGAGTCCGAGGAAGCCTGCCTGCGCTAGCTCGTCGAACATCGCACGATCGAAGCCGCTCTCGTCCACCACCTTCACCAGGTGCGCGGTGCCGCCGGCGCGATCGACGATGCGGTCGATCGAGTCGACGATCTGCTGCTGTATCTCGTTCAGTCTCAGTTCCATCGCAGCAGTCCTTATTTCGAGCGCGGCAGATCGAGCCAGCGCGATGCGATCTGATCGAGCTGCATCTCGGTGGCGCCGGCCGCGACCGAGTACGCGAGCACGTTGCGGACGTCGGCATCATTGCCGGACTCGAGGCTGGCGCTGCCGTGGAGGTCAGCCGCCAGCATGCCGACTTCCTGGAGCGCGGTTGTCTGTGCGACGCGGGCGACGTTCGAATCGGCCGTCGGCGGCAGCCCCTGTGCGCGCAGGTCGACCACCTTGTAGGTGAGCATGCGTGCCGCTTCGATCAGCGCGGTGACCTCGCCGATGCGGGTCTGCACCTCGGGATCCTCGATCCGGCCGTTGCGCTGGGCCGTGGCGACAGCGTCCTCCAGGATCAGCCGCGCGGTCTCGTAGTGTGCGGCGCCGATGCGCTCGAACGATAGTGCGCGCTGAACGATCGGCCAGCCGCGATTTTCCTCGCCCAACCGGCACGAGACCGGCACGCGGACGTCCTCGAAGATCAGATGGTGGAACGCCTGCTCGCCGACGAACCCGTCAATGTGACGGATGTCGAGCCCGGGTGTATCGATCGGAAAGAGCAGGATGGAAATGCCCTCCCGCTTGGGCGCGTCGGGATCGGTACGCACGAGCAGGAAGATATAGTCCGCGATGCCGACGTGGCTGGTCCAGATCTTCGATCCGTTGATGACGTATTCGTCGCCGTCGCGCACCGCGCGGGTGCGCAGCGCCGGCAGGTCGGAGCCCGCATCGGGTTCGGAGAAACCTTGGCACCAGAACACGTCGCCCTTCGACATGCGGCCGATATGATAGGCCTTCTGCTCGGGCGTGCCCGCGAACATGATCGCCGGCCCGATCCAGTTGGCGTTCATATATTGCGAGCCGCGCGGCTCGCCGATCGGCCACAGCTCTTCGGATAGGATCGCGGCGCGCCACGGCGAGGCGTCGCCGCCGCCATATTCCTTGGGCCAGCTCTGCGTGAGCCAGCCCTTTTCGGCGAGCGCCGTGCAGAATGCCTTCGCTTCCTTCTTGTAGCGGGGCAGGTCGTGCTTGTCGTAGCCGTTCCAGCCCGGCGGCAGCTGCTCGGCCAGGAAATTGCGGACATCGTTCCGGTAGGCGACGTCGTCGGCGGTCCAATCGAAATCCATCGCTGCACCCTCTCGCTGGACGAGTCGGCGGCAGCGCGGCCCGTCACGTTCCTCGCCTATGGATAGAGGCGACTGATAATGTCCATACTTTTTGACGGACTGCGGGAAGAGGGCGCTGCGTCCGCTCAGGTGTCCGCGGCCTCGAGCGTGTCGGCGAAGGCGGCGGGGTTGTAGGCGGCGAGCCCGTCGAACCTGCCGGAGCGCACGAGATCGGCCCAGTCGGGGTTCGAGAGCAGCGCACGGCCGACGCCGACCAGATCGAAGTCATCGCGGTTTAGCATCTCTGCGAGGACGGCGAGATTCTCCAGCGCGACTCCGCTCGCAGGTTCGCCGACGCCGAGCGCCAATGGCCCTTCGAGGCCGACCGAGCCGACCGTCATGCTCGCCTTGCCGGTGAGCTTCTTCGCCCAGCCGGCGAGGTTGAGCGGGCTGCCTTCGAATTCGGGCAGCCAGAAGCGGCGCGTCGAAGCGTCGAAGATGTCCACGCCGGCATCGGCGAGCGGGCCGAGGATGCGCTCGAGAGCGGCGGGCGTCTCGGCCAGGCGCGCGCTGTAGTCCGCGCTCTTCCACTGGCTGAAGCGATAGAGGATCGCAAAATCCTCGCCCACCGCAGCGCGCGTGCGGCGGACGATCTCGACGCCGATGCGGATGCGGTTCTCGAGGCTGCCGCCCCACGCGTCGGCACGACGGTTGGACCGCTCCCAGAAGAACTGGTCGAGCAGATAGCCGTGGGCGCCATGGATCTCGGCGCCGTCGCAGCCGATCTCCTTGGCGGTCACCGCGCCGGCCACGAACGACTCGATCACCGCCTCGATGTCCGCGTCCGTCATTGTCGCCGGCGGGCGGCGCTTCTTGGCTGGGTCAGCGGCGGGCTTGTCGTTGCCGAGATCTTCTTCGGCGAGGCCCGATGGCGACATCGAATCGGAGTCTGGATTGTGGGTGTGGCTGCGGCGTCGCGCAGGGCCCGCATGCCAGAGCTGCGGAACGATCGCGCCGCCCTCGCCATGGACCGCCGCCGCGACCGAGCGCCAGCGCGCGAGCGGGCCATCGCCATAGAAGTGCGGGATCTTCGCGGAATAATGCGACACCGGATGGTCGACGGCTATGCCCTCGGTGATGACGAGTGCGGTGCCCCCGGCCGCACGGCGCGCATAATAGCCGTCGACGTCGACGATCGGCACGCCGCCCGGCGAGAATTGCCGGGTCATCGGCGACATCACGATACGGTTGCGCAAGCGCAGCGACTTCAGCGCGAATGGCGAGAACAGGGCGGAAAGATCGGGTGTGCTCGTCATCGTTCAGAAGCTCTTCGGCAAGCCGAGCACATGCGTCGCGACATGGCTCGGGATGAGATTGGTCGAGATCGGCGCCACTTGGTAGCGCCGCGCCTCGCGGAACTTGCGCTCGATGTCATACTCCTCGGCAAAACCAAAGCCGCCATCGTATGGATCGGCAAGCTGGCGGCAACTCGCTTCGGATGCGCGAGCTTGGCCATGGTGTCGCGGTGACCCGCTCGTCCTCGTCGATCGTCGGCACCATGCCGCAGAAGCCAGCGCAGATGCGGCAGAACGACTTGGCCGTACGCTACATGCGTTTGGTCTCCTGCGCGCCCGCTATCGCCGGGTCGCGCCGTCAGCCTAACGGTGGCCGAGCGAACCGCAAGCCGGCGGTTGCCTCGCCGGAGACGCCTCCCTACCGTGCGGCGCGGCAGGCGCGGTCAGCGGGAGAGCATCGAATGAGCGACGACATCATCCTGGTCGAGAAGGAGGACGGCGTGGCGCTCGTCACGCTCAACCGGCCGAACGCGATGAACGCACTCTCGAAGGCGCTGCGCTCGAAGCTCTACCAGGTGATGACCGCGCTCGACCGCGATGACGAGGTGCGCGTCGTGATCCTTACCGGCGCAGGCACGAAGGCGTTCACCGCCGGGCTCGATCTGAAGGAGCTCGGGTCCGAACCGGGCGCGCTCGGCGCCGCCAATGCAGAAGGCGCCGACGAGAACCCCGTCAAGGCGATCGAGACCTGCCGCAAGCCCGTGATCGGGGCGATCAACGGCGTCGCGATCACCGGCGGCTTCGAGGTCGCGCTCGCCTGCGATGTGCTGATCGCGTCCGAGAATGCGCGCTTCGCCGATACCCATGCGCGCGTCGGCATCATGCCGGGCTGGGGACTGTCGCAGAAGCTGTCGCGGCTGATCGGCATCGCTCGGGCCAAGGAGTTGTCGCTGTCCGGCAATTTCCTCGACGCCGCCACCGCCGAGCGCTGGGGGCTCGTCAACCGCGTCGTGCCGGCCGACGAGCTGCTCGCGACCTGCCGGCGGCTGGCGGCCGACATGGCGACGATCGATTCCGCCTTTTCGGTCGCCTACAAGCAGCTCATCAATGACGGCTACAGCCGCAGCTTCGGCGATGCGATGGCGCTCGAGCATGAGCGTTCGTCGAGCGCCAATTCGAAGGTCACACCCGAAGCGGTCGAGCAGCGCCGCGCCGCGGTGCAGGCGCGCGGGCGCACGCAGTAGCCGCACGCAGTAGCGGTCAGCGCGCGAAGGTCGCCTTGCCGTTCACGACTACGGTCTCGTGCTGGTTGGTGATCGTCAGCTCGGGTTCGGCCTCGCTGGTGGCGCGGCAGGTAAGGATGTCGTCGGGGTGGGCGATCGCGCGATAGCGCACCGCCAGCCCGGCGAGATGCTTCCCTTCTGGTGCTGCGCCCCGAGCGCGCTGCGCCAGATAGCTCGCAAGCATCCAGCCCGGCAGCACCGGCGCCGGCAGACCCTCGCTGCGGGCATAGGGCGCGTCCCAATGGATGCGGTGCACCGCCCAGATCGTCGCGGCGAACATGAAGAGCGTAATCATGTCCGGCCGTTTGACGAGGCTGCCGTCGGGCAGGCGGCTCGTTGCCGCGCCCGCGCTTCCCTTCGTCGCGGTCTCGCCGGCAACGGGCGGCAGCGGCAGCGGCGGGTCGCGCAGGATCAGCGTGGCGACGCTCCTCTCGATCGCGTCTCCGCGATCGGCGCTGCGGATCACCGCCTCCTTCTCGACGAACACGACCGGGTCGGTGGCGCCTTGCCGTTCGGTGATCGAGCGCGTGGTGCCTTCCTCGATCACCCGTTCGCCGGCCACGGCGGGGCGGCAGATCTCCCAATGCTGGCCGGCGAGCATCGTCTGAAGATGGGTGAGGCCCGGCGGCGCGAGCGTGTCGTACTGGCCGTCGGCGAGCAGCCCCGAGCGGGCCGGCACCGGGCGCGTGGCCGCGGCCGCGAACAGCGGCGGCGCGATGACGTCGGCATGGCCGGCCGCCCGCGCCGCGGCGGCATCGAGATAGAGCGGGTTGCGATCGTCGACCGCCGCGCAGAATTTCGCGATCTGATCGGCGGTGACGAGGCCGTGGCGCGGCGCCGTGCTGCGGCCGATCTCGCTCAGGACCGCGTCGGTGAGAAGAGTCGACGTCGTTCCGCCCCTATTTCTTGCGCATGCGCGCGATGCGTTCGGCCATCTCCGGACCGCGCCCTTCCGTGTGATCGAGTTCATAGCGCAGGCCGTACGCGAGGGTCAGCTCTTCGGTCTTCGCCACCAGCGTCTTGAACGCACGGTTCGCGCGCCCGGCGTTGGCGAGGATGTCGCGGCAAAAGCGCGTCGCCTCCTCGTCGAGGCGATCGGCGGGAACCGCAAAGTTGGCAAGGCCCATCGCCACCGCCTCGACGCCCGAGTAGGTGCGCGACGCGAACACCATCTCATAGGCCTTGGCGAGGCCGACGCGGCGCGGCAGCCGCTGCGACAGGCCCCAGATCGGCACCAGATCCCACTTGGCGTGGGTGTCGGCGAACTTGGCGTCCTCAGCGGCGATGACGATGTCGGCGCCGAGCGCGAGCTCGAGCCCGCCGGTGAGGCAATGGCCGCGCACTGCCGCGACCACCGGCATCGGCAGCGCCGCCAGGCGTTCGATCACCGCGCTCTCATGGCGCCCGACCTCGATCCCCTCCGATCCGCCGGCGATGCCGTCGAGGTCGTGGCCGGCGCAGAAACTGCGGCCCGCGCCGGAGAGCAGCACGCAGCCGACCTCGGCCTGCTCGATCGCGCAGAGGTGCGCGTCGATCTCGTGGAAGGCTTCGCCGGAGAGCGCATTGAGCTTCTCGGGCCGGTTGAGGGTCAGCCGGGCAAGGCCATCCTCGATCGCGAGCAGGACGAGCGCCATGATCGCGTCCTCAGGCGGCCATGAAGGCGCCGAGACGCCTGGCGATGATTGCCTCGGCCTCGGACATGATGCGGTCGATCAGCTCCTTGCAACTGGGCACGTCGTGGATGAGGCCTTCGACCATCCCGACCGTCCAGATGCCATGATCGGGATCGCCCATGTCGAGGCCTTCCTTGCCGCGCGCGCCCTTCACCAGATGCGCGATGTTTTCGAAGGGGAGGCCCTGCGCCTCGTTCGCAAGCACTTCCTCGGTGATCCTGTTCTTCGCGACCCGTGCGGTGTTCTTGTAGGTGCGGAAGATGAGCGCGGTGGAGCGCTCGTCGGCGTTCACCATCTCCTGCTTGATGTTGTCGTGGATCGGCGCCTCCTTGGTGGCGCAGAAGCGGGAGCCCATGTTGATGCCATCGGCGCCGAGCGCCAGTGCCGCGACGAGGCCGCGCCCGTCGCCGAAGCCCCCCGAGGCCAGCATCGGGATCTTCACCTTGTCGGCCGCCGCCGGGATCAGGATCAGCCCGGGAATATCGTCCTCGCCGGGATGGCCGGCGCATTCGAAGCCATCGATCGAGATCGCGTCGACGCCCATCCGCTCGGCCGAAAGCGCGTGGCGGACGGCGGTGCACTTGTGGATCACTTTGATGCCGTACGACTTGAAGTCGTCGACATGCTCCTGCGGCCTGTAGCCCGCGGTCTCGACGATCTTGATACCCTCGTCGATGATCGCTTTGCGGTACTCCGCATAAGGCGGTGGGGTGATCGAGGGCAGGATGGTGAGGTTCACGCCGAACGGCTTGTCGGTCGTCGTGCGGCAGCGCGCGATTTCGCGGCGGAGATCGTCGGGCGTCGGCTGGGTGAGCGCGGTGATGATGCCGAGGCCACCGGCGTTGGAGACGGCGGACGCCATCTCCGCGGTGCCGACCCACATCATCCCGCCCTGGACGATCGGATGCTCGATGCCGAGCATCTCCGTCATGCGCGTCTTGATCATGTCCCCTCCGAAATCGGTCAATCGTGGAAATGGATGAAGTCGCCGACCGGCTCGCGGGTGGTCCGCGCCGTGTTCGCCGGATGGTCGACGTCCTCATAGCCGAAGGCGAGGCCGAACAGCACCCGCATCTCGTCGCCGACGCCGAGCTCGCGCTTGACGATGTCGGCATGGTGGCTGAGCGCACCCTGCGCGCAGGAGGCGAGGCCGTGCGCAGTCAGCGCCAGCATCAGCGACTGCGCGTACATCCCGCAGTCCGCCGCCTCGCGGTAGCCCGCCCAGTCGGGCATCAGGATGAACGCGGCGTGCGGCGCGTCGAAGAAGCGGAAGTTGCGCAGGAAGGATTCCTTGCGCGCCGGAATATCGTCGCGAGCAACGCCGGTCGCCGCGAACAGCGCCTTGGCGGCATCGATCTGTCGCGTGCGATAGGCACCCGGATAACCGCCCGTGAGCGGGAAGTCGGGGGCGACCTCGCGTTCGGAGGCGGCGCGCTCGTGCAGCGCGGTGCGCATCCGCTCAGCCGAGTCGCCGGAGACGACGTGCACGACCCAGGGCTGCACGTTGCAGTTCGAGGGCGCCTGCTGTGCCATCGCGAACACGCGCTCGAGGATCTCCTGCGGCACGGGATCAGGGTGGAACCCGCGCACCGAGCGGCGCTCGTGGAGCAGCGCGTCGAGCACGTCCAGCCGGCTTGTCCGAACCTCCACTCTAATCTCCCGAAGCAAAATATTTCGCGTGCATAATGCCATTATCTATGATTTGCGGGCGAAGGAAGAGGAGATTCCCGATGGCATTGGAAAGCAGTCTATCCGGCAAGGTCGCGTTCGTCGCCGGCGGATCGAGCGGGATCAACCTGGGCGTGGCGCTGGGGTTCGCCGAGGCAGGCGCGAAGGTCGCGCTGATCAGTCGCTCGGCCGACAAGATCGAGGCGGCGGCGCAGGGGCTTCGCGATGCGGGCCACGAAGCGTTCGGGCTCGCCGCCGACGTCCGCGACTTCGCGGCGATCGATGTCGCCTTGGGCGAGACCGTGAAGCGCTACGGCCCGGTCGACATCGTGCTGTCCGGCGCCGCCGGCAATTTCGTCGCGCCCGCGAGTCAGCTTTCCGCCAACGGCTTCAAGACAGTGGTCGACATCGATCTGCTCGGCACCTTCAACGTCTTCCGCGCGAGCTACCCGCATCTTCGCAAGCCGGGCGCCTCGCTGATCGCGATCACGGCGGGGCAGGCCGAGCAGCCGATGCTGAACCAGGTCCATGCCTGCGCCGCCAAGGCGGGCGTCAACATGGTGACGCAGTGCCTCGCGATGGAATGGGGACCGGAGGGCATTCGCGTGAACGGCATCTCGCCCGGCCCGATCGCCGACACCGAAGGCATGCGCCGCCTCACGCCGACGGGCGAGATGGAAGCCGCCTACAAGGCGACGATCCCGCTCGGCACCTATGGCGAGAAGCGCGATATCGCCGATCTCGCGGTGTTCCTGTGCACCGATCATGCCCGCTACATCACGGGCGCGATCGTTCGCTGCGACGGCGGCTCGCAGCTTACCGGTGGATCGCAGGCGAGCTTCAACAAGCCCGCGGAGAGGTGAGGCCATGCAGTTCGATTTTTCCGAGGAGCAGCGCGCGCTCCAAGGCGAGGTCCGACGATTCTTCGAGCGCGCCTGCCCGGTCTCCACGGTGCGGGCGCTGATCGCATCGGATGCGAGCCATGACGCGGAGCTGTGGAAGCAGGTGTCGGAGCAGGGCTTCCTCGCGGCCGCCATTCCGGAAGACATGGGCGGCGTCGGCGCGGGCTATCTCGAGCTCTGCCTGGTCGCCGAGGAGGCAGGACGCGTACTCGCGCCGCTGCCGGCGGTCTCCTCCATCTATCAGGCCGCCGAACTGATCATGATCGCGGGCAGCCATGCGCAGAAGCAGGAATGGCTGCCGAGGCTGGCGAGCGGTGCCACCATCGCGACCATCGCGGTCGCGGAAGCCGTCGGCGAGGCTGTGCCCGAGACGATCACGGCGCGCGTCTCCGACGGCAGGCTTTCGGGGATCAAGCGGCCGGTGTCGGACGGTCTTGCTGCCGATGTGGCGATCGTCGTCGCGCAGGCTCTCGACGGCATCGGGCTGTTCCTCGTCGACCTTTCCGCGCCGGGCGTGGAGCGGCGGCCGCTCAAGGCCGTCGATCCATCACGCAAGCAGGCGGAGATCCGCTTCGACGGCGCGCGCTGCGAGCTGCTCGGCGCATGCGGCGAGGGCTGGGCGCTGCTCTCCGCGATGCGCGATCGCGCCGCGGTGCTGGTCGCGTTCGAGCAGATCGGCGGCGCGCAGGCGGCACTCGACATGGCACGCGACTACGCGCTCGGACGCTATGCCTTCGGGCGCCCGATCGGCAGCTTCCAGGCGATCAAGCATATGCTCGCCGACATGTACGTCTCGCTCGAGCTCGCCCGATCCAACGCCTATTACGGTGCTTGGGCGCTGGCGACTAACGCGCCGCAGCTGCCGCTTGCCGCTGCGTCCGCGCGGGTGGCGGCGATCCAGGCCTACAAGCTCTGCTCCGCCAACAATATCCAGACCCATGGCGGCATGGGCTTCACCTGGGAATTCGACTGTCATCTCCACTATCGGCGCGCGCGCTACCTGGCATCGGTGCTGGGGACGTCGCCGCTGTGGGAACGCAAGCTGGTCGCCGCTTATGGGAGGGCCGCATGAACTTCGACGATACGCCCGAGGAAGCCGCCTTCCGTGCCCGCGCGCGCGCGTGGATCGCCGAGAATGCGCCGCGCGCGCTGGAGGCCGAGCTCAAGCTCTCGGGCTTCGGCCATCTCCACCTCCACTCGGTCGATCGCATCGCAGCGGCGAAAGCCTGGCAGAGGAAGAAGTTCGACGCCGGCTGGGCGGCGCCGCGGTGGCCGAAGGAATATGGCGGCGCCGGCGTTTCGCCCATGGAATATGTGATCTGGCAGGAAGAAGAGGGGGTCTACTCCAAGCTTTCCGGTCCATTCTCGATCGGCATGGGCATGTGCGGCCCGACCGTAATGGCCTGGGCGAGCGAGGAGCAGAAGCGCCACCTGCTGCCGCGCCTGGCTTCGGGTGAGGACATCTGGTGCCAGCTCTTTTCGGAGCCGGTTGCCGGTTCCGATCTCGCGGGCATCCGCACCAAGGCGGAGAAACGGGGCGACGAGTGGGTGATCAACGGTCAGAAGATCTGGACTTCGGGGGCCCGCGACGCGGACTGGGGCCTGCTCATTACCCGCACCGATCCGACCGTCGCCAAGCACCGCGGCCTGACGATGTTCTTCCTCGACATGAAGTCGCCCGGCGTCGAGATCCGGCCGATCTGGCAGATGAACGAGGAGAGCGTCTTCAACGAGGTCTATTTCACCGACGTGCGCATTCCCGACGCGCAGCGGCTCGGCGCGCCGGGGCAAGGCTGGACGGTGGCGCTCACCACATTGATGAACGAGCGCATGTCGATCGGCGGCAGCATGCCCACCGGCGTGCCCGAGCTGTTCGAGCTGTGCCGCGAGTTGGGCGTGCTCGACGATCCGGCGGTCGCCTCGCGCCTCGCCCAATTCGCGATGCGGGCGAGCGGCCTGCGCTATTCCGCCTTCCGCTCGATCTCCGCACTATCGCGCGGCGAACAGCCGGGGCCGGAGAATTCGATTGGCAAGCTCGTCGCCGGCACGCTGATGCAGGAGGTGGCGCAGTTCGCGCTCGATCTCGAGGGCGAGGCGGGGCTGATCGAGGAGCCGGGCCTTGCGGTAGACGGCGGTCGCTTCCAGGCGATGCTGCTGCGCTCGCCCGCCACGCGCATCGAGGGTGGCTCCGACGAGGTGCTGCGCAACATCATCGCCGAGCGTGTGCTGGGGCTGCCCGCCGACATTCGCGTCGACAAGGACCTGCCGTTCAACCAGATCCCGACCGCTGCGAGCGCGGGCCGGTAGGAGATGAAGCATGTCGGATGATTGCCTGATCGTCGAACAGGACGGCGCCGTCCTGAACGTGACGATGAACCGGCCCGATCAGCTCAACGCGCTCAACCCCGCGCTGGTCGACGCGCTGCGCGAGCTGTTCGTATCGCTGTTCTGGCGGACGGACATACGCGTCGTCGTGCTGAAGGGGGCGGGGCGCGCCTTCTCGGCCGGCCTCGATCTCAAGCAGGACCGCAAGGCACCGCACGAGCGCACCGTCACCGAGGCGCTCGTCAGCCAGCGCAGGATCGCCGAGATCGTCAACGCGATGCGGCGCTGCCCGCAGCCGATCGTCGGGCTTGTCGACGGGCCGGCCTCCGGCGGCGGCTTCGCCATCGCGCTCGCCTGCGACATCCGCATCGTCACGCCGCGCACCAAGATGAACGCCGCCTTCATCCGCCTGGGCCTCTCAGCCTGCGACATCGGCGTCAGCTACTTCCTGCCGCGCATGGTCGGCAGCGCGGTGGCGGCGGACTATATGCTCACCGGCCGCTTCATCACCGCCGACGAGGCGCTCCACCTGCGGCTGGCGAGCCGACTCGTCCAGCCCGACGAGATCGAGACGGCCGGCCAATATTTCGTTGGCGAGATGCTGCACGCCTCGCCGATCGGTCTCAGGCTGACCAAGGACGCGCTCAACTACGCGATCGATGCGGTAGGACTCGAGGCGGTGCTCGCAATCGAGGACCGCAACCAGACACTCTGCTCGCGCGACGCCAATTTCCACGAAGGCATCACTGCCTTCGTCGAGAAGCGCCGGCCGGTCTACGACAACAACTGACGGGAGCGGCGGCATGGACATCGCCAGACTGTTCGACGTGGCCGGCAAGCGCGCGGTGGTGACCGGCGGCTCGGCGGGCATCGGCCAGATGATCGCCGAGGGACTGGTATGCGCCGGCGTCGCGGTGACGATCGTCTCGCGCAAGGCAGCGGACGTCGAGGCCGAAGCGCGGCGCCTGTCCGCCTTCGGAGTTGCCGATGCGGTCGCCGCCGATCTCGGCACCGAAGACGGCATCGTCAAAGTGGCGGAAACGGTGAACGCCGCCGGTCCGCTTCACATCCTCGTCAACAATGCCGGGACCACCTGGGGCGAGCCGATCGATCACTTCCCCCGCAAAGGCTTCGAAAAGGTCTTGAAGCTCAACCTGCTCGCGCCGTTCGATCTCACCCGCGCACTGCTGCCGGCGCTGCGGGCGGGCGGCGCGCAGGACGATCCCGCACGCGTGATCAACATCTCGTCGCTGGACGGCTTCAAGGTGCCGTTGTGGGAAAGCTATCCCTATTCGGCGACCAAGGCGGGGCTGATCCACATGGGCCGCCACATGGGCAAGTTCCTCGCGGACAATCATATTACGGTGAACACGATCGCGCCGGGCGCTTTCCCGTCGCGCATGCTGGCCACGGTCGTCGATCTCGACAGCCCGGAAGAGGTCGGCGAGATGGGTTCGCCCGTCGGCAATCGTCTCGGCACGCCCGAGGATATCGCGGGCGCGGTGATCTACCTCTCGTCGCGCGCGGGCGCGTGGCTCTCCGGGGTCACCATCCCGGTCGGCGGCGGCCGGGCCACGCTCGACTGAACGGGAAGGAACGTCGATTTCATGAGCATGCCTGCGCTGTTCGAAGGCCGCCTTTCTATCCCGGCGATCGCCTCGCCGCTGTTCATCATCTCCCAGCCCGAGCTGGTCATCGCCCAATGCCGTGCCGGCGTGGTCGGATCCTTCCCGTCGCTCAACGCGCGGCCGTCGGGTGTGTTCGAGCAATGGCTCGAGCGGCTGACCGGCACGCTGAGCGACCGCGACGCGCCGTTCGCGGTCAACCTCATCGTCCACAAAACCAATCCCCGTCTCGACGAGGATGTCGCGCTGTGCGTGAAATACAAGGTGCCGGTGATCATCACCTCGCTCGGCGCGCGCGAGGACATCAACCGAGCGATCCACAGCTATGGCGGCATCGTCTTTCACGACGTGATCGACAACGCGTTCGCGCGCAAGGCGGTGGAGAAGGGCGCCGACGGTCTCGTCGCGGTGGCGGCAGGCGCGGGCGGGCATGCCGGCACCATCTCGCCCTTCGCGCTGGTGCAGGAGATCCGCGACTGGTTCGACGGGCCGCTGGCGCTCTCGGGCTCGATCGCGAGTGGCGGAGCGATCGTCGCGGCACGCGCGCTCGGCGCCGATCTCGCCTATATCGGCTCGGCCTTCATCGCGACCGAGGAAGCTGTGGCCGACGAGGCTTACAAGCAAATGATCGTCGAGGCGGAGGCCGAGGACATCGTCTACTCGAACCTCTTCACGGGTGTGCACGGCAACTATCTGAAGCCGAGCATCGTCCGCGCCGGGCTCGATCCGACCGCGCTGCCGACTTCGGACCCCTCGAAGATGGACTTCGCCGCGCTCACCGACGGCAAGAAGGCATGGCGCGACATCTGGGGCTGCGGGCAGGGCGTCGGCGCGATCCGAGACATCGTGCCCGCCGCACGGCGGATCGAGCGGCTGGCGGAGGAATATCGCGCCGCGCTCGCGCGGCTGGCGGCTTGAATCACTTCCGATCGATCGGCCGCTCGGGCTGAGCCCTTCGACGGCCTGCCGAGGCAGGCGCTCCGGATAAACTTCGATCCTGCGGATCGAAGTCGAAGCCCAGCCGCAGCGTGTGCCCTTCGATTGGCCCAAAGGGCCAGCCTGTCCTGAGCGCCTGCCCTGCAGGCAGTCGAAGGGCTCAGGGCGAACGGATGTTGCGGGAGGGGGCGGGATCGCGCGCCAGCCCCGCTCACCGCCCCCGGAACGCGGGCCTGCGCTTTTCGAGAAAGGCGCGGACGCCCTCGCCATGATCCTCGGAGCGGCCGGCGACGAACTGATCGCGCCGCTCGCGGGCGAGGCTCTCGGTGAGCGTCGTCGACAGTCCGTCGGTGATCGCCTGTCGCATCAGCCCGTAGGCGACGGTCGGTCCGGCAGCGAGGCGCAGCGCCATGGCGCGCGCTGCCGTCATCAGCTCGCCATCGTCGACGACCTGCCAGATCATCCCCCAGTCGAGCGCCTGTTCGGCGGAGATGCGTTCGCCCAGCATCATCATCGCCGTCGCCCGTGCGCGGCCGGCGAGGCGCGGCAGCAGCCAGGTCGAACCGACGTCCGGCACGAGGCCGATGTTGGCGAACGGCTGCAGGAAATATGCCGAGCGCGCCGCGATCACGATGTCGCCGGCGAGCGCGTAGCCGCAGCCGCCGCCGGCGGCGGCGCCGTTCACCGCCGTCACCAGCGGCACCGGCAGCCGGCGAATGCGCTCGAGCAACGGGTTGAAACCAGTCTCAAGCCCCGCGCCCATGTCGATCGGGCCGTCGTCGTTTCGCGTCGCGGAGAGGTCGGCGCCCGAGCAGAACGCGCGTCCCGCGCCGGTGAGCAGCACGGCGCGGGCGCTGCCCTCGTCGCGAACTCGATCCATCGCGTGGGAGAGCTCGCCGAGCGAATGCGGCGAGAGCGCATTGAGCTTGTCGGGGCGATTGATCGTGACGGTGACGACGCCCTCGGCCTGCTCGAACAGGATATGCTCGTAGGCGGTCGCCACCGTCCCGTCTCCGCTCAGGCCGCCGCCTTGTCCTTGGCGAGGCTGGCTATGTCGATGACGAACCGATACTTCACGTCAGCCTTCTCCATGCGCTCCCAGGCGTGGCTGACCTCCTGCATTTCGATCATCTCGGTCTCCGGCAGGATGTTCTTCTCGGCGCAGAAATCGAGCATCTCCTGCGTCTCGGCGATGCCGCCGATCGGCGACCCGGAGACGCGCTTGCGGCCGCCCAGCAGCATGCCCGAGTGGAAGCTCGGCAGCGGCTCGATCGCGCCGACCAGCACGATCGTGCCGTCGACGTCGAGGAGGCCAAGATAGGGCGCAATGTCATGGCCGACCGGCACCGTGTCGATAATCAGGTCGAAGCTGGCGAAGGCAGACTTCATCGCGGCCTTGTCGGTCGAGATCAGCACCTTGTGCGCCCCGAGCGCGAGCGCATCCTTCTCCTTCGAGGGCGAGGTGGTGATCACCGTCACCTGCGCGTCCATGCCGGCGGCGAGCTTCACCGCCATGTGGCCGAGCCCCCCCAGCCCGACGACGCCGACGCGCGTGCCCGGCTGCACGTTCCACTTCCGCAGCGGCGAATAGGTGGTGATGCCCGCGCACAGCAGCGGCGCCGCCCGCGCGAGATCGAGCGAGTCGGGCACTTTGAGCACGAACTCCTCGCGCACGACGATATGATCGGAATAGCCGCCGAAGGTGAGCGCGCCGCTGTCGCGTTCCTTGCCGTTATAGGTCGGGGTGGGGTGCTTGCGGCAGAGCTGCTCCTCCCCCTTCTCGCACTGGTCGCAGCTTAGGCAGCTGTCGACCAGGCAGCCGACCGCGACGCGATCGCCGACCTTGAACTTGGTGACATCCTCACCGACCGCGCTGACGATGCCGACGATCTCGTGCCCCGGTACCATCGGGTAGAGCGAGTTGTGCCAATCGTTGCGGGCCTGATGGAGGTCCGAATGGCAGATGCCGCAATATTTGATGTCGAACGCGACGTCGTTCGCGCGCGGCGCGCGGCGTTCGAACGAAAACGGAGCGGGCTGGCTGCTGCTGTCCTTGACGGCGTATCCGAGAGCTTGGGTCATGTGATCTTGTCCTGCTGGTCGTTGGAGGGGCGGGCGCTGCGGACGATCCGCCGCACCATTTCGTGTCTGATCGTCTCGAAGTCGGGGCCGTCGGGATGGAGTCGGCCGATCATCTGCAGCGAGATCAACCCGTGCAGCTGTGCCCAGAAGATATGGGCGAGAAGTTTCGGCTCGATGTCGAGCTTGCCGTCGGCCACCATCTCCTCGGCATAGGCGGTGAAGTTGCGCTGCGAGCGGGCAACCGCGGCGGCGAGTTCCGGATAGCGCGAGCTGTCCGGCTGCTCCGAGGCGAACAGGAGCCGGTAGGTGTCCGGGCTGTTCACCGCGAAATCGATATAGGCATTGCCGATCTCGCGAGAGCGCTGCCAGATGTCGCCCGGCCCGGCCATAACCGCTTCGAGCGCTTCGGAGAAACGATCGAGCGCGGCGGTGCGCGTCGCCGCGAGCAGCGCATCCTTGTTCTCGTAGTAGCGGTAGAGCGCGGTTGCCGAGCAGCCGAGCTCCTGCGCGATCGAGTGCATCGAGACGCGCTCGATCCCGCGCTCCGACGCCTGCCGCTCGACGACGCGGCGAATCCGCTCGCGCCCCTCGGCGACCTGCAGCTCGGTGAGCAAGGTAGGCATGGCGGCAAGCATAGATAACGCTGTAATCCATGTCCAAACGAAAACTGCGCGCGGCACCGGCAGCGCGCTTGCATTCAATATGCGGATTGCACAAACGCTTTCGTGCAAGATGGCGACGGAGATCGGGATCAGTGGAGTGGGAGGACGAAGCCGAGGCGCCGCAGGATCCGCTCGCCGCCCAATATCCGGAATGGTTTCTCGAAGCGATCGATGATCAGCCTGAGCGCGGCAGCGTCGAAGTCGCCGGCACGGCGATCGAGACGCTGAGCTGGGGGCGATCCGGCGAGGCGCCGCTGCTGCTGCTCCACGGCAACGGCTCGCACGCCGATTGGTGGTGTCCGCTCGCGCCGATGCTGGCGAACGATCGCCGCGTCGCAGCGCTCAGCTGGTCCGGCATGGGCCGATCGGGTTGGCGAGACAGCTATACGATGGAGCTTTACGAGCGCGAGCTGATCGAGGGTGCGGCGGCATTGGGTCTGTTCGATGGCGACCGCAAGCCGTGGATCGTCGCCCACAGCTTCGCGACCTGGCCGGCGCTGCACGTCGCGGCGAGCAGCGAGGGCGAGCGCTTCGCGGGGCTGATCGTGGTCGACAACGGCGCACGCGTCCCGCGACCGCAATGGCAGCCCGAAGCGGCGCCGCCGGAGCCGCGCCGGGGCTATGAGTCGCTGATCGAAGGGGTGTCGCGCTTTCGGCTGCGCCCGCCGCAGCCCTGCGCGAACACTTTCCTGCTCGAATATATCGCGATGCGATCGCTGGTCGAGCGCGACGACGGGCGCTGGCACTGGTGCTTCGATCCCGAGCTCGATGCCAAGCGAGACGGCATCTTCGGGCGCGATCTCGGGCCGGTGATGGCGGCGGCGCGCATCCCGCTCGCCTTCCTGTGGGGAGCGCTCTCCTCGTTGATGGGGCCGGAGGTGGACGACCGCACCCGTGCCTTCGCGCCCGCCGGCACCCGCTTCGTCGAGATGCCCGAAGCCGCGCACCACCTCATGCTCGATCAGCCGATCGCCTTCGTCACCGCCGTGAAGGCACTCGTCGCCTGAGATCGGCGTCGACGGTCAGATGTCGACGGCGATCTTGCCGAAGTGCCGGCCCGACTCCTGATAGCGGAAGGCGTCGCCGAGCTCTTCGAGCGGGAAATGCTTGTCGATTACCGGGCGGATGCCGTTCGCCTCGATCGCGGCGATCATGTCGAGCTGGGAACGGCGCGTGCCGACGGTGATCCCGATGAGCCGCACCTGCTTGCGCATGATCAGCGCCGTCGGGATCGGCCCTTCCAGCCCCTCCAGCACACCGATCAGTGAAATGTGGCCGCCGACCCGTGCCGCCGAGAGCGATTGGGGCAGCGTTCCGGCGCCGCCGACCTCGACGACATGATCGACGCCGATGCCGCCGGTCCAGGCGCGCGCGGCCGTGCCCCATTTCGGCGTGGTCTTGTAGTTGATGACGTGATCGGCGCCCATCGCCTTCAGCCGATCGAGCTTGGTGTCGCATGAGGAGGTCGCGATCACGGTCGCGCCCATCGCCTTGGCGAACTGCAGCGCGAAGATCGAGACGCCGCCCGTGCCCTGCACCAGAACCCGGTCGCCGGCCTTGAGATGGCCTTCGACGACGAGCGCGCGCCAGGCGGTGAGCCCCGCGCAGGTCAGCGTCGCCGCCTCGGCATGGCTGTAGCCCTTGGGCACGCGGGTGAAGGCGGAGGCGGGGGCACGCACCAGCTCGCAGGCGTAGCCGTCCGCGCCGTCGCCCGGCACGCCCGAGAAGCCACCCTCGATCGGCGCGCCGTCCGGCCAATTGGGGAAGAAGAGCGAGAGCGCCGCATCGCCGGGCTTGAAGTCGGTGACGCCGGCGCCGATCGCGATCACGTCTCCGGCGCCGTCCGACATCGGAATTCTGCCGTCCTCGGTCGGGATGTCGCCCAGCACGACCTTGTAGTCGTGATAGTTGAGCGAGCTCGCCCGCAGCCGCACGACGATCTCGCCGGCGCCGGGCGCGCCGGGGTCGGGCAGCTCGGCCACCTCGAGTTGGTCGATCCCACCCGGGGCGCGAAGCCTGACAGCTTTCATGCGGGAAGCTCCTTTGCCTGTGTTCGTCGGCCGTCCTATGGGCGTTCGCATCGACACGGCAAGGGAGCATCGCATGGCCGACGAGATCAGGCTCGATATCGCGCGCGACGGCATCGCAGCGCTCACGCTCGCGCGGCCCGAAGCGGGCAACGCGATGAGCTGGTCGCTGATCGATGCCTTCTCGAACGCCTGCGCCGCGATCGCGCGCGAGCCCGAAGTGCGCGCGGTGCTGATCACGGCCGAGGGCAAGCATTTCTGCGTCGGCGGCGACATCCGCCAGTTCGCGAGCGAGCCCGATCCCAGCGGCTTCATCGGCCGGCTGGCGCGTCGGCTGCACGAGGGCATCGAGCTGCTCGCCGGCATCGCAGCGCCAGTGATCGTCGCGGTGCAGGGCGCGGCGGCGGGGGCCGGGCTCAGCCTGGTCGCGGGCGGCGATCTCGTGATCGCGGCACGTTCCTCGAACTTCTCGATGGCTTATGCGGGGATCGGCCTCGTCGCGGACGGCGGTGCGACCTGGCTGCTGCCGCGGCTCATCGGGCTTCGGCGCACCCAGGAGCTCGCTTATGCCGGCCGCCGTTTGTCCGCCGAAGATGCGCTCGACTTCGGCCTGGTGACGCGGCTCGCGGACGACGATGCGCTGCACGAGGAGGCGCGGGCGCTCGCCGCGCGCATCGCTACGGGGCCGACCTTCGCGTTCGGCCGGATGAAGCGGCTGCTCGGCGCGACCTTCGCCGCCGACCTGCCGACGCAACTCGAGGCCGAGGCGGCGGCGATCGCCGACGCCATGGCCACGAACGACGCGCGCGGTGCGATCGCGACCTTCCTCGAGCGCGGCACGCCGCGGTTCGAAGGCAAGTAGAGCCCACCCGCACCGCGATCTCCCGCGCGCCGGCGCTCCGTTCGCTACCGCACTAAAGAAAATGTTGGCGGCGCGCCTACGGACGCCCGCTTGATACGTGCCGTTAATTTGCGCACATAGCGGCGAAGGCGCAGCATAGCCGCCGCTCCTTCCTTATGACCATAAATAGTTTTTGGAGAGCGGCGCGGGTGGCGAACGTCGAGCAGTAGTCTAGCTGGCCCTGGGCGCGACGCGGCAGGAGCCGCTCCTGCCCAAATCTAGCTCATTCCCAAATGGGGGCTGCAACGCCGCCCCGAAACTCCGACTGATCGAGCATCTCGAACTGGAGCACGATATTGACCACGGGAAGTCTCACCCATCTCGAACGGCTTGAGGCGGAATCGATCCACATCCTGCGCGAGGTCGTCACCGAGGCCGAGAAGCCGGTGATGCTGTACAGCGTCGGCAAGGATTCTGCCGTGATGCTGCATCTGGCGCGCAAAGCCTTCTATCCGTCGCCGCCGCCGTTTCCGCTGCTCCACGTCGATACGACGTGGAAGTTCAAGGCGATGTACGAGTTGCGCGACCGCATGGCGAAGGAGAGCGGCATGGAGCTGCTCGTCTACCATAACCCCGAAGCCCAGGAGCGGGGCATCAACCCGTTCGACCATGGCGCGCTCCACACCGACATGTGGAAGACCGAGGGCTTGAAGCAGGCGCTCAACCTCTACGGCTTCGACGCGGCGTTCGGCGGCGCGCGGCGCGACGAGGAGAAGAGCCGTGCCAAGGAGCGTATCTTCTCGTTCCGCACTGCGAGCCACGGCTGGGATCCGAAGAACCAGCGCCCCGAGCTCTGGAACCTCTACAATGCCCGCAAGGCGAAGGGCGAGAGCATCCGCGTCTTTCCGATCTCGAACTGGACCGAGCTCGACATCTGGCAATATATCCAGCTCAACGACGTGCCGATCGTGCCGCTCTATTTCGCGGCGACGCGGCCGACCTATGTCCATGATGGCCAGTTGTTCATGGCCGACGACGTCGAGCGGCTGGAAAAGACGCTGGGCCACAAACCCGAGATCACCGAACGCTCGATCCGGTTCCGGACGCTCGGCTGCTTCCCGTTGACCGGCGCGGTCGAGAGCGAGGCGAAGACGCTCAGCGAGGTGATCCAGGAAACGCTGCTCACCACCACGTCGGAACGGCAGGGCCGCGTGATCGACAAGGATGCCGGCGGCGCCGGTATGGAAGTGAAGAAGCAGCAGGGGTATTTCTGATGGGCGGCGCGTCCATCAGCGCGTTTCCGTTCGTGCCGAGCGTCGTCGAGGCACGCAACGCAACCGCTGCTTCAGTCTGCACGTCCCTCGACTTCGCTCGGGACGAACGGGAATTCCAGAAATGACGAACGCCGATCCCATCTACAAGACCGACGCGCTCATCGCCGAGGACATCGACGCCTATCTCGAGGTCCATCAGCACAAGACGCTGCTGCGCTTCATCACCTGCGGGTCGGTCGACGACGGCAAGTCGACGCTGATCGGCCGGCTGCTCTACGATTCGAAGATGATCTTCGAGGATCAGCTCGCCGCGCTGGAGGCGGATTCGAAGAAGGTCGGCACCCAGGGGCAGGAGATCGACTTCGCGCTGCTTGTCGACGGCCTCGCCGCCGAGCGCGAACAGGGCATCACGATCGACGTCGCCTACCGCTTCTTCGGCACCGAGAAGCGCAAGTTCATCGTCGCCGATACGCCCGGCCACGAGCAATATACGCGCAACATGGTGACCGGCGCGTCGACCGCCGATCTCGCCGTGATCCTGACCGACGCGCGCAAGGGCGTGCTCGTCCAGACCCGGCGGCACAGCTATCTCGCGCACCTGATCGGCATCCGGCACATCGTGCTCGCGGTCAACAAGATGGACCTGGTCGACTATAGCCAGGCGCGGTTCGACGAGATCGTCGCCGACTACAAGGCATTCGCAGACTCGATCGGCATCGAGAGCTTCGTCGCGATGCCGATTTCCGGCTTCAAGGGCGACAACATCACCGGCCCGAGCCCGAACACGCCGTGGTACCAAGGTCCGGCGCTGATCGAGCATCTCGAGACGGTCGAGCTCGATCAGGTCTCGGACCAGGCCAAGCCGTTCCGCATGCCGGTGCAGTGGGTCAACCGCCCCAATCTCGATTTCCGCGGCTTCTCCGGGCTCATCGCCGGCGGCACGGTCAAGCCGGGCGACAAGATCCGCGTGCTGCCCTCGGGCAAGACCTCGACCGTCGCACGCATCGTCACGCTGGATGGCGACCTCGATCAGGCGGTCGCCGGCCAGTCGGTCACGCTTACCTTCGCCGACGAGATCGATTGTTCGCGCGGCGACGTCATCGCGGTCGCCGACAGCCCGCCGCAGGCCGCCGACCAGTTCGAGGCGACGATCGTGTGGATGGCGGACGAGGAAATGCTGCCCGGCCGCTCCTATTGGCTGAAGCTCGCCACACAGACCGTGAGCGCGCAGATCCAGGCGCCGAAATATCAGGTCAACGTCAACACGATGGAGCATCTCGCGGCGAAGACGCTGGATCTGAACGCGATCGGTATCGCCAACCTCTCGACGGACCGGCCGATCGTGTTCGAGCCCTATGGCGACAACCACACGCTCGGCGGCTTCATCCTGATCGACAAGATCAGCAACGCCACCGTCGCCGCCGGCATGCTCCACTTCGCGCTGCGGCGTGCGGAGAACGTCCACTGGCAGGCGCTCGACGTCGGCCGCGAGAAGCGCGCCGGCCTCAAGAACCAGAAGCCGGCCGTGGTTTGGCTCACCGGCCTGTCGGGCGCGGGCAAGTCGACGATCGCCAACCTCGTCGATCGCAAGCTGGCGCGCATGAACCGTCACAGCTTCCTGCTCGACGGCGACAATGTGCGCCACGGGCTCAACAAGGATCTCGGCTTCACCGAGGCCGACCGCGTCGAGAATATCCGCCGCGTCGGCGAGGTCGCGAAGCTGATGACCGACGCGGGGCTGATCGTGCTCACAGCGTTCATCTCGCCGTTCCGCGCCGAGCGCGCGCTGGTCCGCCAGATGATGGCGGAGGGCGAGTTCATCGAGGTGCATATCGACACGCCGCTCGCCGAGGCCGAGAAGCGCGACGTGAAGGGGCTCTATGCCAAGGCGCGTGCTGGCCAGCTCAAGAACTTCACCGGCATCGACAGCCCCTATGAGCCGCCGGAGAACCCCGAGATCCGCGTCGACACGACCAACATGACTGCCGAGCAGGCGGCCGACCTGATCGTCGAGCGGCTGCTGGAGCGCGAGGGATGAGCGAGGATAAGACCGGCGAAATCGATGCCGCGCTCGCGCGCCGCATCGCCGAGACCGCGGGCGAACTGCTGCTGACGCTGCGCCGCTCCGGCCTGTTCGAGGGCAAGGCGCTCGGCAAGGCCGGTGACCGCACCGCCAACGCCTTCATCATCGAGGCGCTGCGCCATGCCCGGCCGGACGACGCCATCCTCTCCGAAGAGGAGAAGGACTCGGCCGAGCGGCTCGACGCGAAGCGCGTGTGGATCGTCGATCCGCTCGATGGCACGCGCGAATATGGCGAGGGCAGGGACGATTGGGCGGTGCATGTCGCGCTCGCCGTCGACGGCAAGCCCGAGGTCGGCGCGGTGGCGCTGCCCGGCGTGCCGCTGACGCTCTGCACCGCCGGCTGCCCGCCGGCGCCGGAAGCCGCCGAAAAGCTGCGCATGCTGGTCAGCCGGACGCGGCCGGCGGCGGAGGCGGTGTCGGTCGCGGGCTCGCTCGATGCCGATCTCGTGCCGATGGGATCGGCCGGCGCCAAGGCGATGGCGGTGGTGCGCGGCCAGGCCGACATCTATCTCCACACCGGCGGCCAATATGAATGGGACAGCTGCGCACCCGTCGCCGTCGCCAAGGCGGCCGGACTTCACGTCAGCCGCGTCGACGGCTCGCCGCTGATCTACAACGGCGAAAACCCCTACATGCCCGATCTGCTGATCTGCCGGCCCGAGCTCGCAGAGAAGATCCTGCGGCTGACGAAGGAAGCGGCCGCACGCGCGACTTCCGCTTGAGGTCGCGCGCCGACGGGCACATCATCCGCATGGTCAGAAAGAATGCCAGGAGCAGAGGATGACGCTGGAAGAGCTCGCCGCGACGGTCACCGAGATCAAGGACCGCATGGAGATCCGCGATCTGATGAGCCGCTACGGCCGCGCCGTCGATCGGCTGGACAAGGATCTGCTGCTCTCGGTCTACCACGCCGACGCGGTTGACGATCATGGTTGCTATGTCGGCGATCCGCAGCAGTTCGCCGAGTGCGCGCTTTCCATGCACGCCGAGAACAACACGATCACGCAGCACATCATCACCAACCATGTCTGCGATCTCGACGGCGATACCGCGCATGCCGAGACCTACTGGATGTATGTCGGCATGAACCGCACCGGCCAGCCCTACAGCATGGGCGGCGGCCGCTATGTCGACCGGCTCGAGAAGCGGGACGGACGCTGGGGCATCGTCGCGCGCAAATGCCTGATGGACTGGACCACCGGCGGCCGCGCCGACGGCCTCACTCATGCCGAGAATGCGGCGATCGCCGACATGGAGCCGTCGACGCGCGATCGCAGCGACCCCTCCTATCAGCGCCCGCTGGAGATCCGGCCGGATCGCTTCGGGCATGTCGATCCGATCCTCGCGCAGCGTCGCGAAGCGCGAAAGAAATCGCCTGAGGCGATGGCGTTGCTCGACTATGATTGAGGCGAAGCGGAGCCTGCCGCTCACCCCACCCGACCGTCATTCCCGCGAAGGCGGGAATCCATAACCGCAGCGTTGCGCCTCAGTCGCGACCGCACAGTATGAATGGATCCCCGCCTTCGCGGGGATGACGATGTATGAGGGCTTCATCCCATCCAGCGCAATCGTGCTCCTGCAAAAGCAGGAGCCGGAGCCGCGAACATCGTGCCTGAGGCTCGGGCTCCTGCTTTCGCAGGAGCACTGCCCCGGCCTTACGCTGCTTCCTTACGCCGCCGCAGGAAGTCGAAGAACTCGACGCCCTCGCGCAGGCGGCGCTTCATCATGTCCCAGTCGCGGACCATCTCGCCGACGATCGCGCCGATCTTGCGCGGGCGGAAGTAGAAGCGCTTGTAGAACTCCTCGACTTTGTCGAAGATCACCGCCGACGAAAGGTGGGGATAGCTGAGCTGCGCGATCTGGTTGCCGCCGTCGGTCAGCAGCTGATCGCTGCCGTCGAACCAGTTGTTCTCGACCGCCTGCTTATAGAGAAAGGTGCCGGGATAGGGCGCGGCGAGGCTCACCTGGATGGTGTGCGGGTTCAGTTCGATCGCGTAGCGGATCGTCTCCTCGATCGTCTCGAGCGTCTCGCCCGGCAGGCCGAGGATGAAGGTGCCGTGGATCGTCAGGCCGAGCGCGTGCGCGTCCTTGGTGAACTGGCGCGCGACGTCGGTGCGCAGACCTTTCTTGATGTTATGCAGGATCTTCTGGTTGCCGCTCTCGTAGCCGACCAGCAGCACGCGGCAGCCGCCCGCCTTCATCGCCACGAGCACCGGCTGCGGCACGTTGGCCTTGGCGTTGCAGCCCCAGGTGACCGGGAAGCCGGGCTTGCCGAAGCCGAGCTTGGCGAGCTCGCCGGACAGCTCGACGACGAAATCATGCGCGTCGGCCAGCGTGTCGTCGTCGAAGAAGATCTCTTTGATCTCGGGCATCTCGCGCAGGATGTACTGCACTTCCTCGATGACCTTCGGCACGGTGCGGTGGCGATAGCGATGTCCGCTGATCGTCTGCGGCCACAGGCAGAAGGTACAGCGGCTCTTGCAGCCGCGCCCGGTATAGAAGCTGATATAGGGGTGGCGCTGGTACCCACCGAAATATTTCGAGGTATCGAGGTCGCGCTTGTAGATCGGGCTGACCATCGGGAGGACGTCCATGTCCTCGATCTGCGCGCGATCCTTGTTGCGGATGAGATCGCCGCTCGGGGAACGCCAGGTGATGCCGTCGATTTCGCTGAACGGGCGGCCCTGCGCCAGCTCGACGCAGGTGAAGTCATATTCCTCGCGGCAGACGAAATCGATCGCGTCGCAGGCGGCGAGGCTCTTCTCATCCTCGATCATCACCTTGGCGCCGACGAAGCCGACCTTGATCGCCGGATTGCGCTCCTTGATCAGCCGCGCGGTGCGGATGTCCTGGTTGAACGAGGGCGTCGAAGTGTGGAGGATGACGAGATCGCGATCGTCGAACTCGTGCGCGATGTCGTCCCAGCTGAGGTCGTGCGCGGGCGCGTCGATCAGCTTCGATCCCGGGATCATCGCGGCGGGCTGCGCGATCCAGGTCGGATACCAGAAGGATTTGACCTCGCGCTTCATCTGGTAGCGCGCGCCGGCGCCGCCGTCATAGCCGTCGAAGGAGGGGGCCTGAAGGAAGAGTGTCCTGAGCATGGGCGGTCAGGTACAGTGTGACGGGCACGGTTTCCAGTGGGGCGGGCGGAACGCGCGTGAAAAGCCGTTCAGTGTGGCGGCTCTACCGCCCGATACGAATGACCCGTTCGTCCTGAGCCCTTCGGCTGCCTGCTCGGGCAGGCGCTCAGGATAAACTGCGATCTTTCGGATCGCAGTGGAAGGACGTGCAGCGAACGGTGTGCTCGCGGCACGCACTTCGACTTCGCTCAGTGCGAACGGGTTTCTTTTGATCGGGTAGAGGTAGCGCGCGTTACGCGACCTGCGCGACCTGGCCCTCTTCCGGATCGCGCAGCACGTAGCCGCGGCCCCAGACGGTCTCGATGTAATTGTCGCCGCCGCAGGCGAGGCTGAGCTTCTTGCGCAGCTTGCAGATGAACACGTCGATGATCTTGAGCTCGGGCTCGTCCATGCCGCCGTAGAGGTGGTTCAGGAACATTTCCTTGGTGAGCGTCGTGCCCTTGCGGAGCGAGAGCAGCTCCAGCATCGCATATTCCTTGCCCGTCAGGTGGACGCGGGCGCCGTCGACCTCGACCGTCTTGGCGTCGAGGTTCACGGCGAGCTTGCCGGTGCGGATGACCGACTGCGAATGACCCTTGGAGCGACGCACCACCGCATGGATGCGGGCGATCAGCTCCTCGCGATGGAACGGCTTGGTGACATAGTCGTCGGCACCGAAACCGAGCGCGCGGACCTTCGAATCCATCTCGTTGATGCCCGAGAGGATGAGCACCGGCGTCTGCACCTTGGCGACGCGAAGCTTCTTCAGCACGTCGTAGCCGTGCATGTCGGGCAGGTTGAGATCGAGCAGGATGATGTCGTAATCGTAGAGCTTGCCCAGATCGAGGCCTTCCTCGCCCAGATCGGTCGTGTAGATGTTGAAGCCCTCGCCGGTCAGCATCAGCTCGATCGCCTTGGCGGTCGTCGGCTCGTCTTCGATCAGCAGCACGCGCATGTTCGAACCCCCATGGACCACCCGCAGGCAAGCGCCTGCCACCCGGCGGACATCCCTATTAACCAATACAGGAATGAAGGGAAAAGGTTAAATGGAGGTTAAGGCGGTCAACAATTGTTGAAATGGGGTGAAAATCCGGACGTGATCGAATTGGACGAAATCCTCTTCATGGACGGCGAGGCGCTGATGATCGCCAAGCCCGCCGGGCTGCCGGTGACGCGGCCGCGCGCCGGTGGTCCGTCCGTCGAGGATGCGCTCGAAACCCTGCGTTTCGGTTTCCAGCGGCCGCCCTCGATCGTGCACCGGCTCGATCAGGATACGTCGGGCTGCCTGCTGCTCGCACGCAACCCCAAGGCGCACAAGCGCTTCGCCGCCGCGTTCGAGGCCGGCGCGGTCGAGAAGGTCTATCTCGCTGTTCTGGACGGTGTTCCCGCCGAGCGCGGCGGCACCATCGAATTGCCGCTCGCCAAGGTCTCGACCCGCGAAGCCGGCTGGTGGATCGTCGGCGATTGCCGGCGCGGCAAGGCCGCCGTCACCGACTGGAGGCTGCTTGGCGAGATCGGCGGTCGCGCACTCGTCCGCTTCGCGCCGCGCACCGGCCGCACGCACCAGCTGCGCGTCCACGCGGCGGAAGGGCTGGGCCTGCCGATCGCAGGGGATCCGGTTTACGGGTCGGTTTACGCCCATGGTAACGGAAGCATGATGCTCCACGCCTGGCGCTTAACGCTTCCGCGCGCCGGCAAGCCGTTGATAACCGGTGTCGCGCCGCTCCCTGAGCGGTTCGCCCCGTACGCCGGAATGGCGGAAGAGACGGGCGATGCCGTCGCCTGAGCCGCCGACGCTTCCCGAAGACACGCTCGAGGAGCGTTTCCTGGCGGCGACAGGCCCCGGCGGGCAGAACGTCAACAAGGTCGCGACCGCGGTGCAGCTTCGCCTGAACGTTTATGCGCTGCGGCTCGCGCCCGACGTGTTCGCGCGGCTGAAGCGGCTTGCCGGCAGCCGCTGGGTCGAGGGCGGCGAGATCGTGCTCACCGCCCGGGCGCACCGCACCCGCGAGGCCAATCGCGTGGAGGCGCGCCGGCGCATGGCCGCGCTCGTCGCCGAGGCGCATGTCCGCGAAGCGCGGCGGATCAAGACCAAGCCGACCCGCGCCGCCAAGGAGCGCCGCGTCGAGGCCAAGGCGCAGCGCGGCGCGATCAAGAAAGGCCGCGGCAAGATCCCGCTGGATTAGGCCCCCTCGGTCAAAGTTCTATCGCAGTTTCGGACATTCGCCATCCGCCACGATGCTTTTCAAGGCTGCCGTGCTCCGGCGCAGGCCGGAGCGCTGAGAATGGAATGCCGCACCTGCCGCCAGCGCTCCGGCCTGCGCCGGAGCACCGGCAGGTCGATCTGGCCGCAAGCGTTCCGTTCGTCGGGAGCGAAGTCGAGGGACGTGCCGCGGACGGTTCGTCCAACGTGTCTCGACTCCGATGCGAAGGATCGAAGTTTATCCTGAGCGCCTGCTTGGGCAGGCCGTCGAAGGGCCGACACGAACGGGTTGCCGGTGATCTCGCGGCTTTGGATCGCGCAGTATGAAGGCGGGCCTAGGTGACGGCCGACCCCCGCCGTCCTATGCGGCGCCATGGTCGTCCCGCTCGAGACATGGCTGCCGTGGCTGGACGTCGCCGGGCTGTCCGTATTCGCGGCGTCGGGCGCGCTGGCGGCGGTGCGCAAGCGGCTGGATTTCGTCGGCGCCTGCTTCTTCGCACTGATCACCGCGACCGGCGGCGGCACGCTGCGCGATCTGCTGATCGGTGCGCCGGTGTTCTGGATGCACGATGCGACGCCCGTCATCCTGTGCATCGCGGTCGCCGTCGCGGCGTGGGCGATCCCGCTGCGCTGGTGGCCGGAGCGCGCGCTCGAATGGTTCGATGCGGTCGGGCTCGCCGCCTATGCGGTCTATGGCGCGGGCAAGGCGCTGCATGTCGGCATCGCGCCGATCCCGGCGGCCGCCGCCGGCGTCATCACCGCCTGCCTCGGCGGCATCATCCGCGACATCACCGCGGGCGTGCCCTCGATCCTGATGCGACACGAGCTCTACGTCACCGCGGCGCTGTGCGCGGCCGCCTGTTTCGTCGCGCTGACCGCGTTCGGCGTGGCGGCGCCGTGGCCGGCGCTGCTCGGCGCCGCGCTGGGCTTCGCGCTGCGCGCCGCCTCGATCCGCTGGGGGCTGTCGCTGCCGCCGCATCGCGGGCATTGAAGCCGGCGGCGTGCGCCCGGTGGCACGCCGCATGATTTCGCTTTCCTACAGGCCGCCGCGCGCGCCATGCTCGGCGCATTCCAGATCGTCGGATTCGCGGTCCGGTCGCACGCGGAAGATCACGAAACCATGTGACCTTTCGGAGCGAGAATCCGTGACCTTTCGCGTCAGGAGCGAAGCCCGCATGTATGATTTCGCGATCGACGCCGCCGACACCGCCGCGCTCTACCACGAGCTTGGCCAGGCACTTGACGCGCTGACCGCGGACGAGCCCGATGCGATCGCCAACATGGCCAATGCCGCCGCGCTGATCTGGCAATATCTGCCCGATCTCAACTGGGCCGGATTTTACCGCGCGCTTGCCGGCGACGTGCTCGTGCTCGGGCCGTTCCAGGGCAAGCCGGCCTGCATCCGCATTCCGTTCGGCCAGGGCGTATGCGGCGCGGCCGCGGCCACCCGCCAGGTCCAGCGGATCGACGACGTCCACGCCTTTCCCGGCCACATTGCCTGCGATGCCGCCTCGGCATCCGAGCTCGTCGTGCCGATCGTGCATGACGGCCGGCTGCTCGCGGTGCTCGACCTCGACAGCCCGACACGCGGCCGCTTCGCGCCGGAGGATGCGGTGGGCTGCGCCGCGCTGATGGCGATCCTCGCGCCGCGGATCGCGTGAAGCCCATGTCCAGAGAACGCCGTTCGCCCTGAGCTTGTCGAAGGGCGTTCCTTCCTTTTCCACGAACGGGAAAGAAAAGAACGTTGCTTCGACAAGCTGAGCACGAACGGTCGGAGGGGGTGTCGTCCCGCATGAGCGCCGCTCCCGAAATGGAACAGCGGCCACCCGCGCGCATCGTGGCTGGCAGCGGGCGGCGATGTTAAGAGCGCGTCAACCATCGACTCTTCGCCGGGTCGGGCAAGTATCGGGAAAGCAAAGGACAATTAACCATGCGGATGCTCGGAGCCTTGGCAGGGTTGGCGCTCGTCGCGACTGGCGCGCAGGCGCAGGGTCTGGGCGCGCCACCGCCGCCGCCGCCTGGCGGTCCGGCGGGGCATGGCCCGATGGGGCCGGGGCCGGTGGATCATGGCCCGATGGATCGCGGCCCCGGCCCGCAGGGCGGTTGGGGCATGGAGGGCGGCTGGGCCGGCGGCCCCGATCGGCACGGCGACGGCCATCGCGGCCACGGTCACGGCTTCTGGCACCATGACGGCCGCGGCTGGGCCGGCGCGCGGACCTGGCGCTGGTACACGCCCGCCTTCGCCTACGGCTATCCTTACGGCTCGCCCTACGCTTATGGCTACGACTCTGGCTATCCGGGCTACGGCTACGGCTATCCCGCTTACGGCTATGGCGCGCCGGCTTACGCCTATCCCAGCTATGGCTATGGCTATCCGCCGCCGCCGCCGCCCGGCGCCTATCCGCCGCCGCCGCCGGGAACGACGATCACCGCTGCGCCCGGCACGCCGATCGTCGTTGCGCCCGGCACCACCGTCGTGATCCAGCCCGGCACGGTGACGACCACCACCACGACCGAGGAGCCGGTGATCCACGGCAGCGCCGGCTTCAGGCGCTACTCCAGCCATCGCGTCCCAGTGCGAAGCTGCGCCTGCGGCTCGTGACGAAGGCGCCGTCGATCGCGTCGCGCTGATCGACGGTCAGCCGCCCGGCCTCGATCGTCAGCAGGTTGAAGCTGTTAGGCGTGCCGCGCCGCCGCCACGAGGTGGCGGTGCCGGCCTGGACGACCATCACCTGCGCGTCGGTGGCGAGCTGCGGGCCGCCGATCTCGGCGCTTGCCGCATGGTTGTGACCGGCGAGGATCAGGTGGACGCCCGCCTTGCGCACCGCCGTCAGCGCGCGGCCGGCACCGCGCAGCGCTTCGTCGAGCGCGCCGCTCTCGTCGCGCAGCGGCACCAGCGGGTGGTGGGTCACGAGCAGCCGGAACGTCTCGGGCGCCGCGGCCGCGAACGCCCTTGGAATGCTCGCGATCTGCAGCCGCGTCAGCCGCCCGTCCTTGATCGTGAGGCCGTGCGCGCTGACCAACCCCAGCGCGGCGATCTCGCCGTCGGCATAGCAGGCGCTGCGCCCGCGCGCGACGGTCCGGCAATAGCGGTCGAGCGGCGCGAGCAGCCGGCGCGCGACGTTGTAGAGCGGGATGTCATGGTTGCCCGGCACGACCAGCAGCCGCATCCCCGCCGCCTCCAGCCCGCGCAGGAACGCGTCGGCGGCACGGAACTGGCGGGACTTGGCGCGCTGCGTGAGATCGCCCGAGACGACGACGAGATCGGGCGCCTCGCCAACGAGCGCGGCGTGGAGCGCGGCGACGATCGCCGGATCGTGCGCGCCGAAGTGCAGATCGGAGATGTGCGCGATGCGGCGCATCTCAGGGTGCGATCACGCGCAGCGCCTTCGGCGCGACCGAGAAGGCGAGCGGGAAGGCGAGGTGCATCACCTCGCCGTCGATCGCGATGCGCACGTCGCTGCCGTGGCCGCGCACGTCCATCGTGGTGAGATTGCCGAGCGTCTCGAAATCCTCGTGCCGGTCGACGCGGCCGGCGAGCGTGCGCGCCGCGAACCAGATCAGTCCGCGCCGCGTCTGCCGCCCCACCGCGAACACCGAGAGGCGGCCGTCCTCGAGCGACTCGCGCCGCCCGAGCGTCCCCGCGTCGAGGCTGTAGTCATTGTTGCCGACGAACAGCAGCGGCGTCACCACGGCGCGTTCGCGGCCGGCGATATGGAGGCGCAGGCGATGGTGCGGCAGCCGGCGAAGCGCGGTCCAGGCGGCGGGCAGCGTCGCCAGCCATTTCGGCAGGCCGTGACGCTCGCGCGCGGCATCGCGGTTGCGCACCATCAGCGGGTAGAGCCCGATCGAGGCGTTGTTGACGAAGACATGATCGTTGACCCGGCCGACGTCGATTGCGCGGGGGCTGCCGTGGGCGGCGAGCGCGGCGGCCTCGGCCAGGTCGGCCGGGATGCCGAGATCGCGCGCAAGATGGTTGAGCGTGCCCAGCGGCAGGATGGCGAGCGCCGACGCATCCGGCAGATCGGCGAGCGCGCCCGCCGCGCAGCTCAGCGAGCCGTCGCCGCCCGCCACCGCGATCCGCTCGCACCGGCCCGCCGCCTCGCGCACCGCCGCCGCGATCTCGCCGCCGGAGAGCAGCCGGACTTGCGCGCGCGTCCCCGCTTTCTCGAACGCCGCCTCGATGTCGGGCTGCAACCGCTCGCCGGCCGCGGCCGCGGCGCCGCCGGCGCGGTTGACGAGAACGGGGAGGGTCATGGCACGGCGAACGCGCGAGGCGAGGTTCGGTTCGGCGGCGTTACATCATGCGATCGTCGCCGCGGTCGTCGTCGTGCTGTCAGGGCTGATTCCGCGGCGAGCTGAAAGCCCTTGCCGCGGACGATGCCGGATCATTTCCGTGGCGGTGCGCCGGCGAACGTGGCGATGCTCTCCGCGCCGTCCTTCGCCAGCGCGGCGACGCCGAAGAAATGATCGTCGATGTTGACGTGCGGCAGCGCCAGCGATGTCGCCGAGGCGGGCACGTCGCGGCTGTCCGTCCAGCCAGTCGTGTCAGCGGGTCGCCAGCGGACGCGGTAGCCGGCTGCGCCCGGCACCGCAGCCCAGGCGACGGTCGTGTCGTCGGAGACCGCGCCGGTGATCATGGCACGCGCTGGTGCGGCGGGTGCAGACGCGAGCTCTCGGGCCACCGCCACGTTGAGCGCGGTCACGCGCCCCAGATACGGGAAGTCGACGCCCGCGATTGTGTCGCCGTAGCGAACCCCGTTCTCGGTGCGGAGGTCCTGATGCTGGCGGTTGTAGTTCTCGACCGCCTCGGTGAAGCGCACTGCTGGATAGCTTGCTTCGAGGAAGGGGATGTGGTCGCCGCCGCGCATGAAGCGGTCGGGCCGCCGCACCGCCATGACGTGCAGGCCGATCTCCGGCTGTGCCGCCGCGACGCGGAGCACCGCCTTGGCGAGTGCACGCGAGGGGCTGTCGTCCTCGCCGCCCTCGGCGCGCTGACGCTTGATCGCGGCGGGATCGGCGGCCGCCATGATGCCCTCGCTGAACAGGCGCACGCGATCGTCGACATGCTCGCCGCCGATGCCGTGGGTGTTGCCGACGATGTCGTCGTTGAGCACCGCGGCGACCTGCCAGCCGCGTGCCTTGGCGGTCTCGGCGAGGAGCGTGCCGCCCCACAGCCCCTGCTCCTCGCCCGAAAGCGCGGCATAGACGATCGTCGCCGGGAAGCGCTGCCTGGAGAGCAGCCGTGCCGCCTCGAGCACCAGCGCGACGCCGGAGCCGTCGTCATTGGCGCCGGGCGCGTCGGCGGTCGCGTTCATCACGTCGCTGACGCGGCTGTCGAGATGGCCCTGGACGATGACGACGCGGTTCGGATCGCGCGTGCCCGTCTGGATCGCGATCACGTCCTCGACGCGGACGGGCTGCGGCGTGCGCTCGCCGCTGAACAGGCGTGCGGGCCGCTCGATCGTCAGGCAGCCGCCGCAGGCGGAGCCGAGCGCGGCGAAGCGATCCGCGACCCAGTTGCGCGCGGCGCCGATGCCACGATGCGGATCGGTGGTCGTCGAGAGCGTGTGCCGCGTGCCGAAGCCGACGAGCATGGCGATGCTGTCGTGGAGGCGTGCAGGATCAGGCCGCGGCGCGGCGGTGGCGACGAGGAGCGCGAGAGCGGGAGCGAGCATCTCCCGATGCTAGACCGGATTTCGGCCGATGCCGAGCTTCGTCGCGGGCGCGTCGCTGCCGTCTGCTTCGAGCGCCTGTCTCCGTGCGCCGATCGGCGCCGGGCAAACCCCCTCGGCAACCAGCGAGAGCCGGCAAAAGCGGGGCCGCCCGCAGGCGGCCCCGAAGTTGAGAGAGAGGATGCCAAAGAGGCACCGCCTAGGTGCCAGCCTAATTCCCTAGCGCAAAGATAGGAAATATTGTCCGGCGCCAAGCCGCCGCGGCATCGAGGCGCGGGACGGCGGCGCACCCGCCAGCGCTGGCTTGACCGCGGGTCCCGATCTGGCAGAGAGGGCGCGGCACCGCCCGCTGCCCGAGGACCCACGCCCCATGCCGCTCGAGCTCAAAATGCCTGCGCTGTCGCCGACGATGGAAACCGGCACGCTGGCGAAATGGCTCGTCAAGGAAGGCGATGCGGTCAAGTCGGGTGACATCCTCGCCGAGATCGAGACCGACAAGGCGACGATGGAGTTCGAGGCGGTCGACGAGGGCACGATCGCGAAGATCGTCGTTGCCGAGGGCAGCGAGGGCGTAAAGGTGGGCGCCGTGATCGCGCTGCTCGCCGGCGAGGAGGAGCCCGCCGCCAAGCCCGAGGCGAAGAAGCCGGAGGCCAAGGCCGCCGCTGCCAAGCCGCCCGAAACGAAGCAGGCGGAAGCGTCGACGGCGAAGCCGCGGGACGCCGCGCCCGCCACGGCCGACGCGCCGTCGCCGAAGCCGGACGCGGCACCCGCACCCGCGCATGACGCAGGCGACCGCATCAAGGCGAGCCCGCTCGCGCGCCGACTGGCGGAACAGCAGGGAATTGATCTCGGCAAGCTGACCGGTTCGGGGCCGAACGGCCGCGTCGTCAAGGCCGATCTCGAGGGTGCGCCCAAGGGCGAGGTGTCCGCGCCGACGCCCGAGACGACGCCTGCGTCGAAACCCGCTGCCACTCCCGCCGCGAAGGCGCCTGCCGCGCCGGCGCAATCGCCGCAGGCGGTGCCGGGCGTGCCGCACGAGGCGGTCAAACTCTCGAACATCCGCAAGGTCATCGCGCGGCGCCTCACGGAATCGAAGCAGCAGATCCCCCACATCTATCTCACCGTCGACATCCGGCTCGACGCGCTGCTCGCGGCACGCACCCAACTCAACAAGGGCCTCGAGGCGCGCGGCGTGAAGCTTTCGGTCAACGACATGCTGATCAAGGCGCTGGCGGTAGCGCTCGCCGAGGTGCCGAGCTGCAACGTCTCCTTCGCGGGCGACACGCTGATCCAGTACAAGCGATCCGACATCTCGGTCGCCGTCTCGATCCCGGGCGGGCTCATCACGCCGATTGTTACCGGCGCGGACGGCAAGAGCCTGTCGGCGATCGCCACCGAGATGAAGGACCTCGCCGAGCGCGCCAAGCAGGGCAAGCTCCAGCCCGACGAATATCAGGGCGGCACCGCCAGCCTTTCGAACATGGGCATGTTCGGGATCAAGCAGTTCGAGGCGGTCATCAATCCGCCGCAGGCAATGATCATGGCGATCGGCGCGGGCGAGCGGCGGCCGTGGGTCGAAGGCGATCGCATCGAGGTGGCGACGATCATGTCGGCGACCGGCAGCTTCGATCACCGCGCGATCGATGGGGCCGACGGCGCCAAGCTGATGGCGGCGTTCAAGCGGCTGGTCGAGAATCCGCTGGCGATGCTGGCCTAGACGGAAGGAGGGGGCGGGGGGATGATGCGCTTCCTGATTGCGTTCACGATCGCGCTGGGGGCGGCGCTGTTCGTGCCACTGTCGGTTCGCGACAATCCCGACACGTTCAACGGCATGTTGCGCGGCAGCGTCTGGCAGGTGCCCTACACCTATACGGTGCTTCACGTCGCCTGGCCGGTGCTGATCGGCGTCTTCCTGCTGATGTGGGTGCTGCTCAAGGTGGCCGGTCGTTAAGGGCCGGATCTCACGGGACTTCAAACTGTTAGGATGGCAAGCTCTCTATGGCTGACAGCTACGACCTCATCGTGCTCGGTTCCGGCCCCGGCGGCTATGTCGCGGCGATCCGCGCCGCGCAGCTGGGCATGAAGACCGCCATCGTCGAACGCGAGAAGCTCGGCGGCATCTGTCTCAACTGGGGCTGCATCCCGACTAAGGCGCTGCTGCGCACGTCCGAGGTCTATCATTATCTGACGCACGCCGACGCTTACGGCTTGAGCGCGGAGAAGCCGGGCTTCGATCTTGCCAAGGTGGTCGAGCGCAGCCGTAAGGTCGCGGGCCAGCTCAACGCCGGCGTCACTGGGCTCATGAAGAAGAACAAGATCGCCGTGCACCTCGGCAGCGGCACGATCACCGCGCCCGGCAAACTCACAGTGAAGAACGGCGATCAGGCGACTGATCTTGAAGCAAAACATATCATCATCGCGACCGGCGCCCGCGCCCGCGAGCTTCCCGCCGCCAAGGCCGACGGCAAGCGCATCTGGACCTACCGGCACGCAATGACGCCATCCGAGATGCCGACGAAGCTGCTGGTCGTCGGCTCGGGGGCGATCGGCATCGAGTTCGCGAGCTTCTACAGTGACTTGGGTGCCAAGGTTACCATCGTGGAGATGCTCGATCGCATCCTGCCGGTCGAGGATGCCGAAGTCTCGGAGTTAATGACCAAGGCGCTGACCAAGCAGGGCATGACGATCAAGGTCAAGCACGGCGTCGCGAAGATCGCGAGTTCGGACAGCGGCGTGAAGGCGACGATCAAGGCACCCGACGGCGCGACCACCGAGGAGGAGTTCAGCCACGTCATCGTCGCGATCGGCATCGTTCCCAATGTCGAGGACATCGGGCTCGACGCGCTCAACGTGCAGCCGACCAAGAACTTCCACATCCAGACCAACGGCTTTGGCCGCACCAACGTGCCGGGCATCTACGCGATCGGCGACGTCACCGGTCCGCCCTGGCTCGCGCACAAGGCAAGCCACGAAGGCATCGTCTGCGTCGAGGCGATCGCGGGCCTGAACCCGCACCCGTTCGAGACGCACAACATTCCCGGCTGCACCTATTCGCGGCCGCAGGTCGCGAGCGTCGGGCTCACCGAGGCCAAGGCCAAGGAAGCCGGGCACGAGGTGAGGGTCGGCAGGTTCCCGTTCATCGGCAACGGCAAGGCGATCGCGCTCGGCGAACAGGAGGGCTTCACCAAGACTGTGTTCGACGCCAAGACGGGCGAGCTCCTGGGTGCGCACATGGTCGGCGCCGAGGTCACCGAGATGATCCAGGGCTATGTCATCGCCCGGCAGCTCGAAACCACCGAGGCCGAGCTGATGCACACCGTCTTCCCGCACCCGACCATTTCCGAGACGATGCACGAAAGCGTGCTCGCCGCTTACGGACGCGCGATCCACATCTGATCGGCGGCGGCTGGCGCGCATTCCCGGAAGGTCATCTCCCCCTCGCTTCCAGGAGGGGGGCGAAGGGTGGCTCTCCATGCGCCCGAACATTCCGCCTCGATTCATGCTGCTGCTGGCAATGTTGGAGATGCCGTGCGACGATCCGCGCTATGGCGATCACGGCGCCATGCTTTTCTCCCCGATCCCTTTGCCGGCATTCGGTTCGCGCGCTCGTGCGTGAACGTGGTGGTACCTTCGTCACCTTTCGCGGCCGTGTGGCGAGGGAGCCCGGCCGCGACTCGCTCGTTGCCGACGGAGAGGTAGGGAGCGCGCGATGGCGAAGGCAGCGGATAGCGAGCAGATCTGGAAGGACTTCAAGGACGCGGTGAACATGGCGCCGGCGAAGCTCGCGAAATGGCTCGAGAGCGACGAGAGCAAGGCGGTCGGCTGGAAGGGCGAGGACGGCAAGGGGGCGGGCGAAAGCGTCGGCCACAAGTCCGGGCGTCGGATCATCGAAATCAAGCGCAAGAAGAAGGCCGAACTCGAGCCGGACGATTACCAGCATATGCGGAAGGTCGTCGGCTATGTCCGCCGCCATCTCGCGCAGCGCCCGGAACGCGACGTCGAGCATTCGCGCTGGCGCTACTCACTGATGAACTGGGGCCACGATCCTTGCGCGTGAATTCGAATGCGCACCTCCGTTCGCCCTGAGCTTGTCGAAGGGCTGTCCTTCTTCCTAGTAACGACAACAGGGCTTCGACGGGCTCAGCCCGAACGGGAAGGGTGTGGAGCGTGAGCGGAGCCAAGGAAGGCGAGGAACGCCCGATCGTGCTGCTTGCGGCGCTCGCCGCCAATCTCGGCATCGCGCTCGCCAAGTTCGTCGCCGCCGCGATCACCGGCTCGTCGGCGATGCTGACCGAGGGCTTCCACTCGACGGTCGATTCCACCAACCAACTGCTGATGCTCTACGGGCAGAAGCGCGCCCGGCGCGCGCCCGACGATCTCCACCCGCTCGGCTATGGCCGCGAGATCTATTTCTGGAGCTTCGTCGTCGCGATCCTCATCTTCGCGACCGGCGCCGGCCTCTCGATCTACGAGGGCATCGAACATCTCCGCCGACCTGCGGACATGGCGGATCCGATCGTCAATTACATCGTGCTCGCGGTCTCGATCGCGCTGGAGGGCGGCTCCTGGTTCGTCGCCATGCGCGAATTTGCCGAGGAGAAGGGCAGCCAAGGCTGGTGGCAGGCGGTGCGCCGCTCGAAGGACCCGACGACCTTCGTGGTGCTGTTCGAGGATTCGGCTGCGATCATCGGTCTCGTCATCGCCGCGATCGGCATCGGCCTCGCGCGGCTGACCGGCGAGCCGCGGTGGGACGGTGCCGCCTCGGTCGCGATCGGGCTGGTGCTCGGCGTCGTCGCCATCATCCTCGCGCGCGAGTCGAAGGGGCTGCTGATCGGCGAGCGTGCCGACAAGCGACTGATCGCGGCAATCCACCATGCCTTCGATCATTGCCCTGAGGTGACGCGGGTCGGCCGCATCGTCACCGTCCACATCGCGCCCGAGCAGGTGTTCGCCGCGATCGACGTCGATTTCGAGGATGCCGTGCCGGTCGGCGCGATCGAGGCGCTGATCGCGACCGCCGAGGCGAAGCTGCGCGCCGACTGGCCCGAGGTATCGGCGCTCTACGTCAAGCCGAAGGCGGGGCTGCCGACCTTAGACACCCGTTCGCCCTGAGCCTGTCGAAGGGCTGTTCTTCTCATCTGCCGAAGAAAGAAGAGCAGTGCTTCGACAAGCTCAGCACGAACGGGTCTGATATCTGTCGTTCTTACTGCGAAGGGGCGAGCTTGGTGTTGAGCACCCAGCCGACATTGTCGTTCTCGTCCGCGACTTCCCACCACAGGCCGGCCTTGTTGCCGGTCGGGTAGAGGATCGCGCCCGGCGGCAGCGTGCGGATCGTCGGTGAGGTCGCAACGCCGGTCTTGTGCAACGCGACCGGCCCCATCGTCGTGAACGTCTTCTTGGGCGCGGCCTCGGCGGTGCCGGTCTGGCCGGGCTGCACGAGACCGAGATCGGTCACCATCTTCGAATAGGCCTGGATGAAGGCGAGCGTGACGATGCGACCGATGTCGGTGTTGTCGTAACCGCCGCCGACCGCCGCGAGGCCGCCGCCGAAGAAGCCGGCGCCGCCGCCGCCGAAGCTGATGTCGTTCTTGGCGGCATAGCCTTCCTCGGTCTGCAGCGTCTCGGTGGTGCGGACGTTGGTGATGCTGAGCACCGTGTTGGCTTCGAGCTTGCGCGTGCTTATGCCGCCGGCGAGCGCGCCGAAGCGGCCGCCGATCAGGCCGCCGATGCCTGCGCCGATCGCGCCGCCGCCCGAATTGTGGTTCGCCGCCTGCACCTCGGCGACGAGGACGTAGTCGGCCGCCTTGATCTGGCCCTGACCGACGTTCGAGCCGCGCTGCAGGCCGAGGCCGCCGCCGACGTTGCGCTCGAGCTGCGCGGCCTGGAGGCCGGCGCCGCGATCGACGAGGTTGAAGCAGCCGGAGCGCTGCACGAGCACCTTGAGCAGCTTCGAGGGCGGCGCGAGGCTGTACTGCGTCCAGCCGCTGGGATCGTCGCCGTCGACGATCGAGATCGTGCCGAGCTTGCGCGTGCAGCGCGGCACGTCGTTCTCGGCCTGCTGCTGCATCTTCTGCGCACCCGACGGACCGGCGGCGAACGCGGGCGCCGGTGCGATCGCGCCGAGCACGAGCGCGGACGAGAGCATAGCGGATGAAACGGACGACAGGCGACGCATCGGAAAATCTCCCCCAAGATAACGGCGCGACCTATTTGCGCCGGGGTGTTAGCAAAGGCCGAGGGGAGCGCCAAGCGCGCCGGAGCCCGGTTGGTCGCGAACTAGGCGGGGTCGGCGTTCGGCGCTGTGACGCCGCGCACAGCGTGCGGGCCGGCGGGGCAGCGGTTGACCCGCAGGGGTCGTGTGCGTATAGGCCGCGCCGGTTCGTGACGCCCGTGCGTCCCGTGCTGCTTGAACATTGCCGATCGTAAGGTCTTGGGCTCGGGCGGGCCGAATCGTGTTCCGCCGGAGCCTTCGCGCATTTGCGGTTCGGCAAAGTAACCGCCGGTGGATGGCCGGTAACGCAAGGTGAAGGGCTTCATGCCGACGATCAACCAGTTGGTCCGCAAGGGCCGCGAAGCGCAGAAGGCCAAATCGAAGGTCCCTGCGATGGAGCAGAACCCGCAGAAGCGCGGCGTCTGCACCCGTGTCTATACGACTACCCCGAAGAAGCCGAACTCGGCGCTGCGCAAGGTGGCCAAGGTCCGCCTGACGAACAGCCGCGAAGTCATCAGCTACATTCCGGGCGAGGGTCACAACCTCCAGGAGCACTCGGTGGTGCTGATCCGCGGCGGCCGCGTGCGCGACTTGCCGGGCGTGCGCTATCACGTGCTGCGCGGCGTGCTCGACACGCAGGGCGTGAAGGACCGCAAGCAGTCCCGTTCCAAGTACGGCGCCAAGCGTCCGAAGTGACCTGCCGAAGGCAGGTCATCCCGGCGCAGGCCGGGATCCAGTCAAAGGATCAGTAAGCCCCGGACGGGTTCCGGATCAGGCTGAAGAATGAAGGAACGCTATCATGTCCCGTCGTCGTCGCCCCGAGAAGCGCGAGATCCTGCCGGACCCGAAGTTCGGCGACATCGTGCTCTCTAAGTTCATGAATTCCGTGATGCTCGACGGCAAGAAGTCCGTCGCCGAGGGCATCCTCTACTCCGCGTTGGAGACCATCGAGACGCGCGCCAAGCGCGATCCGCTGCAGGTCTTCCACGATGCGCTCAACAATGTGAAGCCGGGTATCGAGGTCCGCAGCCGCCGCGTCGGCGGCGCGACCTACCAGGTCCCGGTCGAGGTGCGCGTCGAGCGCGCGCAGGCGCTCGCGATCCGCTGGCTGATCACGGCGGCGCGCAACCGCTCGGAGCACACCATGTCGGGCCGCCTTTCGGGCGAGCTGATGGATGCCGCGAACAATCGCGGCAACGCGGTCAAGAAGCGCGAGGACACGCACCGCATGGCCGAAGCGAACCGCGCCTTCAGCCACTACCGCTGGTAAGTTTCGTATCTATATCGGGGCGGGTGCCTTCAGGTGTCCGACCCCAACATTGCTGATCCGTTCGGTTCGAGCTTGTCGAGAACCGGCCCGATGCGCTCAGAGCCCGCTTCTCGACAGGCTCGAAGCGAACGGTTGGATCGGCGGCAAGAATTCGTAGCGCCGGATCCGCCGGCATCGGAGTAAGACACATGGCCCGCAGCCATCCGCTCGACCGTTATCGCAATATCGGCATCATGGCGCATATCGACGCCGGCAAGACGACGACGACCGAGCGCATCCTCTATTACACCGGCAAGTCCTACAAGATCGGCGAGGTCCATGAGGGCACCGCGACGATGGACTGGATGGAGCAGGAGCAGGAGCGCGGCATCACGATCACGTCGGCCGCGACGACCTGCTTCTGGCGGGCCGAGGAAGGCAAGGGCGAAGAGCACCGCATCAACATCATCGACACGCCCGGGCACGTCGATTTCACGATCGAGGTCGAGCGTTCGCTGCGCGTGCTCGATGGCGCGGTCGCCTGCTTCGACGGCGTTGCCGGCGTCGAGCCGCAGTCCGAGACGGTGTGGCGCCAGGCCGACAAGTACGGCGTGCCGCGGATGTGCTTCATCAACAAGCTCGATCGCACCGGCGCGGACTTCTATTATTGCGTGAACTCGATCATCGATCGCCTCGGCGCGCGTCCGCTCGTGCTTTATCTCCCGATCGGCATCGAGGGCGGCTTCAAGGGTCTCGTCGATCTCGTCGAGAACCGCGCGATCATCTGGCTCGAGGAGTCGCTCGGCGCGAAGTTCGAATATCAGGACATTCCCGCGGACCTGGCCGACAAGGCGGCCAAGTATCGCAGCGAGCTGATCGAGATGGCCGTCGAGCAAGACGACGACGTCATGGAGCAGTATCTCGAGGGCAACGAGCCCGACGTCGCGACGCTGAAGAAGCTGATCCGCAAGGGTACGCTCGCGATGGCGTTCGTGCCGATCGTCTGCGGCTCGGCGTTCAAGAACAAGGGCGTGCAGCCGCTGCTGGACGCGGTGGTCGACTATCTGCCGAGCCCGCTCGACGTGCCCGCGATCAAGGGCGTGAAGCTCGACGGCGAGACGCCGGACGAGCGCCCGTCCTCGGACACCGAGCCGTTCTCGGCGCTGGCGTTCAAGATCATGAACGACCCGTTCGTCGGCACGCTGACCTTCGCGCGTATCTATTCGGGCAAGCTCGACGCCGCCTCGCAGGTGCTGAACTCGGTCAAGGACAAGAAGGAAAAGGTCGGCCGCATGCTGCTGATGCATGCGAACAGCCGCGAGGACATCCAGGAGGCCTATGCCGGCGACATCGTCGCGCTCGCGGGCCTGAAGGACACCACGACCGGCGACACGCTCTGCGCGCAGAACGCGCCGATCATCCTCGAGCGGATGGAGTTCCCCGAGCCGGTTATCGAGCTCTCGGTCGAGCCGAAGACGAAGGCCGACCAGGAGAAGATGGGCGTCGCGCTCAACCGGCTTGCGCGCGAGGATCCATCCTTCCGCGTCTCGACCGACCATGAGAGCGGCCAGACGATCATCAAGGGGATGGGCGAGCTCCACCTCGAGATCCTCGTCGACCGCATGAAGCGCGAGTTCAAGGTCGAGGCCAATGTCGGTGCGCCGCAGGTCGCCTATCGCGAATATCTCGCGAAGAAGGTCGACGTCGATTACACCCACAAGAAGCAGTCGGGCGGCTCGGGCCAGTTCGGTCGCGTCAAGGTGACGGTGATCCCCGGCGAGCGCGGCTCGGGCTACCAGTTCATCGACGAGGTCAAGGGCGGCAACATCCCGAAGGAATATATCCCGTCGGTCGAGAAGGGCTTCCGCGAAACCGCCGAGACCGGTTCGCTGATCGGTTTCCCGATCGTCGACTTCGAGGTGCACCTGACCGACGGCGCCTATCATGACGTCGACTCGTCGGCGCTGGCGTTCGAGATCTGCGCGCGCGGCGCGATGCGCGAAGTCGCGCAGAAATCGGGCATCAAGATCCTCGAGCCGATCATGAAGGTCGAGGTCGTCACGCCCGAGGATTATCTCGGCGACGTGATCGGCGACTTGAACAGCCGCCGCGGCCAGATCCAGGGCACCGACACGCGCGGCAACGCCCAGGCGGTCGAGGCGCAGGTCCCGCTCGCCAACATGTTCGGCTACGTCAACCAGCTGCGCTCGTTCACCCAGGGTCGCGCGCAGTACACGATGCAGTTCAGCCACTATGACGAGGTCCCCTCGAACGTGGCGGAAGAGGTGAAGGCCAAGCTGGCTTAAGGCTGGCACTGGCTGAAAAAGCTGCTATGGGCGCCCACCTTGAAGCGGGCGCCCGCTCATTCCAAGCAATTCGAAGCAAGGTAGGACCACATGGCGAAGGCGAAATTCGAGCGGAATAAGCCGCACTGCAACATCGGCACCATCGGGCACGTCGATCACGGCAAGACGTCGCTCACGGCCGCCATCACCAAGGTGCTCGCCGAGACCGGCGGCGCGACGTTCGTCGATTATGCCAACATCGACAAGGCTCCCGAGGAGCGCGAGCGCGGCATCACCATCTCGACCGCGCACGTCGAGTATGAGACCCAGGCCCGCCACTATGCGCACGTCGATTGCCCGGGCCACGCCGACTATGTGAAGAACATGATCACCGGCGCCGCGCAGATGGACGGCGCGATCCTCGTCGTCTCGGCGACCGACGGCCCGATGCCGCAGACCCGCGAGCACATCCTGCTCGCGCGCCAGGTCGGCGTGCCGCAGCTCGTC
>Ga0213875_10000229_pt1 | contig 56654 bp, 55 predicted proteins | sample BarmaccomBMRX_R8_FD_160105 | JGI IMG/M metagenome (GOLD analysis project Ga0213875, IMG submission 160105) | Root-associated microbial communities from Barbacenia macrantha in rupestrian grasslands, the National Park of Serra do Cipo, Brazil - RX_R8 | ecosystem: Host-associated > Plants > Roots...
GTCGCGACCTTCCCGTACGACAGCCACGCGCCGATCACCTACCCGATCGCGATCCTGAAGGCGGGCACGAGCGGCGACGACAAGAGCTTCGAAGCCTTCCTGACGAGCCCGGCGGGCAAGGCGATCTTCAAGCGCTACGGCTTCGCGGCGAGATGACAGCCTGATATCCGCCCGTTCACCCCGCGCGTGAAGCGCCGTCCTTCTTCGCATTCGAAGAGAAGAACAGTGTTTCGACACGCTCGGAACGAACGGTGTTCAGGGCGATGATCGCGCTGACGCCCGACGAATGGGAGGTGGTGCGCCTCTCGCTCAAGGTCAGCCTCGTCGCCGTCGCGGCGGTCACGCCCGTCGCGTTCGCGATCGCCTATTTCCTTGCGCGCGCACGGGTGCCGGGCAAGCTGCTGATCGACGCGCTCGTCCACCTGCCGCTGGTGCTGCCGCCGGTGGTGACGGGCTGGCTGCTGCTGCTCGGCTTCGGCAACAACGGCCCGATCGGCGGCTGGCTGAACGCCCATCTCGGGCTCAGCTTCATGTTCCGCTGGACAGGCGCGGCGCTCGCGGCGGCGGTGATGGCGTTGCCGCTGATGGTGCGCGCGATGCGGCTTTCCATCGAGGCGGTGGACCGCCGGCTCGAAAGCGCGGCGCGGACGCTCGGGGCCGGGCGACGGCGGACATTCGCCACGGTGACGCTGCCGTTGAGCCTGCCGGGGGTCTGCGCCGGGCTGGTGCTGGGCTTCGCGCGCTCGATCGGCGAGTTCGGCGCGACGATCAGCTTCGTCTCGAACATCCCAGGCGAAACGCGCACGCTGCCGCTCGCCATCTATGCCGCGCTGCAGGTGCCGGGCACCGACGCGCAGGTGTTTCGCCTGGCCGCGATCTCGGTCACGCTGTCGCTCGGCGCGCTGATCGCCTCCGAGTGGCTCGCGCGGCGCATGGGCGCGGGGCAGGGCGGCCATGTCCTTTGAGGTGCGGGTCACGAAGGCGCTCGGCGACGCCGAGATCGCAACCGACTTCGCATCGGATGCGCCGCTGACCGCGCTGGTCGGTCGCTCGGGTGCGGGCAAGACCAGCATCCTCAACATGATCGCCGGGCTGTCCCGGCCCGACAGGGGCCGGATCGCGGTGGCAGGCGAGACGCTGTTCGACGCGGCGACGCGGATCAACCTCGCGCCCGAGACCCGGCGCGCGGGCTATGTCTTCCAGGATCATCGCCTGTTTCCGCACAAGCGGGTGCGCGCCAACCTGCTCTATGGCGCGGGCCGCGGCGGCGGCTGGATCGGCTTCGACGATGTCGTCGCGCTGCTCGGCGTCGGCCGCCTGCTCGATCGCTGGCCGCGCACGCTTTCGGGCGGGGAGGCGCAGCGCGTCGCGATCGGCCGCGCGCTGCTCTCAGGGCCGCGCTTCCTGCTGATGGACGAGCCGCTCTCCGCGCTGGACAATGCGCGGCGCGACGAGATCGGCGCGCTCATCCTGCGCATCCGCGACGCGTTGCGCGTGCCGATCCTGCTGGTGACGCACGACGAGCGCGAGGTCGAGCGGCTCGGCGCGGCACGGATCGCGATCGGCGACTGAGCGCGGATGTTGCGTTCGCGGCGCAGCTTGCGCAGTGCCAAGGCCTTTGCGGGCGATGGCGGAACAGGACTCATGACCCTCTCGATCAAGCCGATCCTGGCGCTCGCCGTGCTGGTGCTGACCGCCGCCGCGCCGGTACGGCCAAGCTACCGGTTCGCGGCCAACCTGCCGCTCGGCGCGCCCGACCGGTGGGATTATGCGGTGGCCGAGCCTGCCGCGGGCCGCGTCTATGTCGCGCATGGCGACAGCCTCGCGGTGATCGACGCGCGCGCGGTCAAGGTAATCGGTACGATCCGTGTGCCCGGCGCGGGCATGCACGGCGTCGCCTTCCCGGCCGACACGGCGCTCGGCTTCACGGACGACGGCGATCGGGGCCGCGCGCTCGCCTTCGATCGCCGGACGCTGAAGCTGGTGAAGGCGATCCCGGCCCCGAAGGATGCCGACGCCGTCGCTGCCGACCCGCTGACCGGCCACGTCTTCATCGTGGCGGGCGATCCGCGGACGATCGCCGTCATCGATCCGAAGACGCTCGCGATCGTCGCCACGGTCCGCGCCGACGAGGCGATGGAATATGCCGCCGCGGGGGCGGACGGCACGCTTTACGTCGCCGGCGCCGGCAGGAACGATCTGCTCGCGATCGACACGCGCACGAACCGCATCGTGCGACACTGGCCGATGCGCGGTTGCGCCAACCCGCATGGGCTCGCCTATGACCGCGGCGGGCGGCGGCTGTTCATGGGCTGTGTCAACGGCGTGATGATGGCCGTCGATGCCGGCGACGGCCACGTCGTCACGACGTTGCCGATCGGGCGCGGGAGCGACGCGATCGCATTCGACCCTAGACGCAAGCGCATCTTCAGCGCGAACGGCAAGGATGGCAGCGTCACCGTCTATCAGCAGTTCTCGCCCGATCACTATCGCGCGCTCGCGCCGCTGCGCACCGCCGTCAGCGCGCGCACGATGACGGTCGATCCGGCGAGCGGGCGGCTGTTCGTCGTCGCCGCCGATCCCAGGCCCGGCGCGGACGCCGACGGCGCATCCCGCATCGTGCCCAGCAGCCTGCACGTGCTGGTGTTCGATCCGGTCGAGTGACGCCTGCTAGGCTAGCGGCGGATGGCGGAAAGCCGGACGGCGCGGCCGCCGACGCGGCTGAGATTGATCCTGTAGCTTCCCGGCTGCAGCGGGAAGTCGACGGCCTTAGCGACACCGCTGCAAATGTCACCATGCGCGTGCGCGACCGATGCGACCGGACCGCGCGGTCCGATCACGTCGATCCAGCCGGCGCCGGACATCGCGATCGCATAGGTGCCGGCGGTCACCACTTCGAGTTGGGTGGTGCCGGTGCAGCCGGCGTCTGACGCCTGGATAAGCGCGATCTCGGCCGCTCCGCCGGCGCGAAGCTGCGGCGTAACCGGCCAGCTCTGGTTGCCGGCGAATCCGGGCGGTGGGGCGACCGGCGTGGCGCAGGCGATCGGCGGCGGGTTGGGCGGCAGCGCACAGGCTTGCGCGGCGGCAGCGCTCGTGGCGAGGAGAAGCGGGATCGGCATGTTCCGACCCTATCAGCCCAGCCGATAAGGCACCACCGCGCGGCGATCGGGATCGACATGGATCGCGCGGCCCGAGGGCGGGAAGGCGCGCTGGTCGCAATCCGCGCGCACGCACAGCCGGCAGGAGATGCCGATAGGCGTCGCGGTCTGCGCGCCCTTGAGGTCGAGCTGGTCGGCATAGACGAAATCGCGCGCCTGCTCGGTCTCGCAGCCGAGCGCGACGGCGTAGCGGCGCGGGCTGCGGGCATAGCTCGCGCTTTCCTTGACGAGCCCCTTGGCCATCACGACGTAGCGCACGCCGTCGGGCATCTCGGCGAGCTGGACGAGGATGCGATCGGGAATCGCGACCGCCTCGTGCATGATCCAGAGCGGGCAGGCGCCGCCGAAACGCGCGAACTGCAGCCGGGTGGCGGAGTGGCGCTTGGTGATGTTGCCGGCCATGTCGACGCGGCAGAAGAAGAAGGGCGTGCCGCGCTCGCCGGGCCGCTGCAGCGTCGAGAGCCGGTGGCAGGCCTGCTCGAAGCTGACGCCGAAGCGCAGCCGCAGCCTGTCGATGTCGTGCCGCGTGCGGCGCGCTTCTTCGCGGAACGCGGCATAGGGCATCAGCAGCGCGCCGGCAGCGTAGTTGGCGAGCCCGACCTCGAGCAGCGCCGAGGCTTCCGGCGTGCGCAGCCCGGCGCCGCCACGCACCGCCGCGATCTCTGTGGCGAGCGCAACACGGGCGAGCTGGTGCGCGAGCTGGAAGGTGCGGCTCGCTTCGGGCAGCGTGCGGTCGACGTGGAGCACGCCGCGCTCGGCATCGAAGGCGCGCAGCGGCGCCGGCCGGTCCGGGTCGGCGAAGCGGACGCCGATGCCGTGTCGGGCGAGCGCGGCGGCGAGCGCCTCCGGGCCCGCGATGCGCTCCGCGAGCGCTTCGGCACCGCGATCGAGCGCGTCGATATAGTTGCCGGCATCGTGAAACCAGTCGCGCACCTCGTCCCACGGCAGGCGGCGCTCGCCGGCGGCGCCGGCCTCATAGGCATCGTCGAGGCGCTGGAGCTGGTTTTCCGCGCGCCGCCACGCCGCATGCAAAGCAAGATAGCGCTCGGCGAGTGCGGGCTGCTGCGTGACGGCGCGGCGCAGCGTCTCGTCGTCGGGATCGAGCGCGAGGCTGTCCGCAGCCGCCTCGGCGAAGGCGGCGAGAAGGCGCGCCTGCTCGTCCTCGCCGACCTCCGCCCAGTCGTGCGGGAAGGCGCGGCCGAGCGCGGCGATCACCGCCGGCGTAAGCGGCCGGTCGTTGGTCTCGATCTGCGACAGATAGCTCACCGAGATGCCGAGGCGCGTCGCCATCTCCTGCTGGCCGAGGCGGGCGCGGTGGCGCAGCGCCCGCACGCGCGGACCGGCGAACGCGCGCTTGCGCGGCGGCTGCATGTTCAAGTTCGGCACGACGATCCTATATTCCGCAAAGTTCTGCTTCGCAATTTCGCAAGTCCACATTTGCCCTTGCCGCACTGCAGTATATGAAGCGCGCGGGGCAATCTGCCGAAGGGACATTGATGGCGACGATCCTGGACGAGCTCGAGAAGCGCCGTGAAGCCGCGAAGCTGGGCGGCGGCCAGCGCCGCATCGATGCGCAGCACGCCAAGGGTCGCCTCACCGCCCGCGAACGGCTCGACGTTCTCCTCGACGAGGGCAGCTTCGAGGAGCTCGACATGTTCGTCGAGCATAACTGCGTCGATTTCGGGATGGACAAGGAGAATATCCCCGGCGACGGCGTCGTCACCGGATCGGGCACGATCAACGGCCGCCTCGTCTTCGTCTTCAGCCAGGATTTCACCGTCTACGGCGGCGCGCTCTCCGAGCGCCACGCGACCAAGATCTGCAAGATCATGGATATGGCGATGAAGGTCGGCGCGCCGGTGATCGGGCTCAATGACAGCGGCGGCGCGCGTATTCAGGAAGGCGTCGCCAGCCTCGCCGGCTACGCCGAGGTCTTCCAGCGCAACGTCAACGCGTCGGGCGTGATCCCGCAGCTCTCGGTGATCATGGGGCCGTGCGCTGGCGGCGCGGTCTATTCGCCGGCGATGACCGACTTCATCTTCATGGTGAAGGACAGCTCGTTCATGTTCGTCACCGGTCCCGACGTCGTGAAGACCGTAACCAACGAGGTCGTGACGCAGGAGCAGCTCGGCGGCGCGATCACGCACACGACCAAGTCCGGCGTCGCCGATGTCGCCTTCGAGAACGACATCGAAACGCTCATCGCGTTGCGCGACTTCTTCGACTTCCTGCCCGAATCGAACCGCTCGGGCGTGCCGGAGCGCCCGTCGGACGATGCTTGGGATCGGCTCGAGCCGAGCCTCGACACGTTGATCCCGCCCAACACCAACACGCCGTACGATATGCACGAGCTCATTCGGAAGGTCGTCGACGAAGGCGATTTCTTCGAGCTCCAGCCCGCGCATGCCGGCAACATCATCATCGGCTTTGGCCGCATCGAGGGGCGCACGGTGGGCATCGTCGCCAATCAGCCGATGGTGCTGGCCGGCGTGCTCGACATCAACTCCTCGAAGAAGGCGGGGCGGTTCGTGCGCTTCTGCGACGCGTTCGAGATCCCGATCCTGACCTTCGTCGACGTGCCCGGCTTCCTGCCCGGCACCGCGCAGGAGCATAACGGCATCATCAAGCATGGCGCCAAGCTGCTGTTCGCTTATGCCGAGGCGACAGTCCCCAAAATCACCGTCATCACGCGCAAGGCCTATGGCGGCGCCTACGACGTCATGAGCTCCAAGCATCTGCGCGGCGACCTGAATTATGCCTGGCCGACCGCGGAGATCGCGGTGATGGGCGCCAAGGGCGCGGTCGAGATCATCTTCCGCGGCAAGACTCCGCAAGAGATTGCGCAGCGCACCGCCGAATATGAGGGCCGCTTCGCCAACCCCTGGGTCGCGGCCTCCAAAGGCTTCATCGACGAAATCATCATGCCGCATTCGACCAGGAAGAGGATCGCGCTCGGACTTCGCAAGCTGCGCAACAAGCAGCTCGAAAACCCCTGGAAGAAGCACGACAACATACCGCTGTAAGGATCAGCGCCCCGCCAGAGGGCCGATCGCCGTCGCAACCGGACCCGCGCAGGGCGCGGGAACTGAGGAAAAAGTTCATGGCAACCGCACTCGATACCAAGGACCCCGTCGTCATCCTCTCCTATGCCCGCACGCCGATGGGCAGCTTCCAGGGCGCGCTTTCGGGCGCGACCGCGGTCGATCTCGGCGCGGCCTCGATCAAGGCCGCGGTCGAGCGCGCCGGCGTCGCGCCGGAGCAGGTCGATCGCGCCTATATGGGCTGCGTGCTGCCGGCCGGCCTCGGCCAGGCGCCCGCGCGCCAGGCCGCGATCAAGGCGGGTCTGCCGACCTCGACCGAGGCGGTGACGGTCAACAAGATGTGCGGCTCGGGCATGATGACCGCGATGATGGCCGCCGACGCGATCGCCGCGGGATCGGCCGACATCATCGTCGCGGGCGGCATGGAGAGCATGACCAACGCGCCCTTCCTGATGAAGAAGCATCGCGCTGGCGCGCGCCTCGGCCATGACGTGATCTACGATCACATGATGCTCGACGGGCTCGAGGATGCCTATGAGCCGGGCCGGGCGATGGGCACCTTCGCCGACGACATCGCCGAGAAATATCAGTTCACCCGCGCCGCGCAGGACGATTACGCGATCGCCTCACTGACCCGCGCGCAGGCGGCGCAGAAGAGCGGCGCCTTCGATCTCGAGATCGTCCCGGTCACCGTCGCGACGCGCAAGGGCGACGTGGTCGTCGATGCCGACGAGCAGCCGCCGAAGGGCGACGCCGCCAAGATCCCCTCGATGAAGCCCGCGTTCAACAAGGACGGGACCGTCACCGCCGCCAACGCCTCGTCGATCTCCGACGGCGCCGCCGCGCTGGTGCTGGCGCGCGAATCGGCTGCCGAGGCCAAGGGGCTGAAGCCGGTCGCGCGGATCCTCGCCCATACCGCGATCGCGCAGGAGCCGGCGCTGTTCACCACGGCACCGGTCGGTGCGGTCGAGAAGCTGCTCGAGAAGGTCGGCTGGTCGGTCGCCGACGTCGATCTGTTCGAGGTCAACGAGGCGTTCGCCGTCGTCGCGATGATCGCGATGAAGGATCTCGGCATCCCGCACGACAAGATCAACGTCAACGGCGGCGCCACCGCGCTCGGCCACCCGATCGGCGCCTCGGGCGCGCGGATCATCGCGACGCTGGTCGCGGCGCTCCAGAAGCGCGGCCTCAAGAAGGGCGTCGCCTCGCTCTGCATCGGTGGCGGCGAAGCGACCGCCGTCGCGGTCGAGCTGGTGTGAGGGGGTGGCCCAGATCGACTACTTTCCGTACTTCTGGCTGGCGGTCGTGACATTCATCGGCGGCTACCATCTGATCTGGGCCATTCACGATATCCGGGTGGGAACGAGCAGAACGGGCCTTTGGAGCGGCTCAGAGTATAGCCGGGCAGAACAACCGTTTGAGTTTTGGATGGCTGTGGCGCCGCGGTTAGCCGGTGTAGCCGTTGCCGCCTTCATGATCGTTTTTGGGTCACAGATGCTGGGTTGGGCTAAATGAAGCTGGGACGATTGAACCACATCGGCGTCGCGACACCCGATCTCGACGCGTCGATCGCCTTCTATCGCGACGTGATGGGGGCGACCGACATCACCGCGCCGTTCGTGCTCGAGAGCCAGCAGGTGCGCGTCTGCTTCGTCAACACGCCCGGCGAGCATGGCAGCGCCGGAACGCAGATCGAGCTGCTCCAGCCGACCGCGCCGGACAGCGCCGTCGGCAAGTGGCTGGAAAAGAACCCGCTCGGGGGCCAGCATCACATCTGCTACGAAGTGCCCGACATTCAGGCGGCGAAGGCGTGGTTCGAGGGACTCGGCAAGCGCGTGCTCGGCGAACCGCGCATCGGCGCGCATGGAACGATGATCTTCTTCGTCCATCCCAAGGACATGGGCGGCCAGCTCACCGAGATCATGGAAACGCCGCGTGGCGATCACTGATCTTTTCGTCACCCCGGCGCAGGCCGGGGTCCAGTCCTTCCGCCGGGCCTGGATACCGGCCTGCGCCGGTATGACGAGGTAAAGCGATGACGATCGAAACGAACCTAGGCGAGGACGCCGGCGCCGCGCCGAAGCCGCAGCCTCTGCCCGAGCCTTCCGCCAAGCCCACGCTCGACAACTGGTCCGCGGCCGCCGCCAAGGAGGTGAAGGGCAAGGACCTGACCTGGCACACGCCCGAAGGGATCGACGTCAAGCCGCTGTACACGGCCGACGATCTCGAAGGCTGGGAGCCGGGGCTGCCGGGCTTCGCGCCGTTCACGCGGGGCGTGCGAGCCTCGATGTACGCCGGCCGGCCATGGACGATCCGGCAATATGCCGGCTTCTCGACCGCCGAGGAATCGAACGCCTTCTATCACCGCAACCTCAAGGCCGGGCAGAAGGGCCTGTCGGTCGCGTTCGATCTCGCCACCCACCGCGGCTACGACAGCGACCATCCCCGCGTCACGGGCGACGTGGGCAAGGCCGGCGTTGCGATCGACACGATCGACGACATGAAGATCCTGTTCGACGGCATCCCGCTCGATCAAATGTCGGTCTCGATGACGATGAACGGCGCGGTGATCCCGATCCTCGCCTTCTTCATCGTCGCCGGCGAGGAGCAGGGCGTCAGCCAGGCGCAGCTCGACGGGACCATCCAGAACGACATCCTCAAGGAGTTCATGGTCCGCAACACCTATATCTACCCACCCGAGCCGAGCATGCGGATCATCTCGGACATCTTCGCATTCACCTCGGCCAACATGCCGAAATTCAACAGCATTTCGATCTCCGGCTATCATATGCAGGAAGCCGGCGCGACGCAGGTGCAGGAGCTCGCCTTCACGATCGCCGACGGCGCCGAATATGTGAAATACGGCGTCGCCAGCGGGCTCGACATCGACAAGTTCGCGGGGCGGCTGAGCTTCTTCTTCGCGATCGGCATGAACTTCTTCATGGAGGTCGCGAAGCTGCGTGCCGCGCGCGTGCTCTGGCATCGCGTGATGACCAGGCTCGGCGCCAGGGACGAGCGCTCGAAGATGCTGCGCACGCACTGCCAGACGTCGGGCGTCAGCCTCACCGAGAAGGATCCCTACAACAACGTCATGCGCACGACGATCGAGGCGATGGCGGCGATGCTCGGCGGCACCCAGAGCCTCCATACCAACGCGCTCGACGAAGCCATTGCGCTGCCGACGGATTTCTCCGCGCGCATCGCCCGCAACACGCAGCTGGTGATCCAGGAGGAGACCGGCATGTGCAACGTCGTCGATCCGCTCGGCGGCAGCTATTATGTCGAGAGCCTGACCAAGGAGCTGGTCGATCGCGCCTGGGAGATTATCGAGAAGGTCGAGGCGGAGGGCGGCATGGCGAAGGCCGTGGCGGCGGGCTGGCCGAAGGCGATGATCGAGGAAGCATCCGCGGCGCGCGCGGCACGCGTCGATCGCCGCGAGGAGATCGTCGTCGGCGTCAACAAATATGCCAAGGACAAGGAAGACCCGATCGACATCCTCGACGTCGACAACGTCGCGGTGCGCGAGGCGCAGGTCCGTCGCATCGCGAAGGTGAAGGCGGAGCGGGACGAGGCCGCCTGCCGCGCCGCGCTCGACGCGCTGCGCGAGGGCGCGAAGAGTAAGGGCAATCTGCTTGAACTGGCGGTCGAATGCGCCCGCAAGCGCGCGACGCTCGGCGAGATCAGCCTCGCCATGGAGGATGTGTTCGGCCGCTACGGTACCAACCCGACGCCGGTGAAGGGCATCTATGGCGGCGCCTATCAGGACGATGCGCGCTGGACCGGCCTCGTCGACGGGGTCGAGGCGATCGGTCGGCGCAAGGGGCGTAAGCCGAAATTGTTCGTCGCCAAGATGGGGCAGGACGGGCATGATCGCGGCGCCAATCTGGTGAGCTCGGCGTTCGGCGATCTCGGCTTCGACGTGCTCGCCGGGCCGCTGTTCCAGACCCCCAAGGAAGCCGCGGACATGGCGATCAAGGCCGATGTCGACGTGGTCGGCGCCTCAAGCCTCGCCGCCGGCCACAAGACGCTGATCCCCGAGCTGATCGGTTATCTTCGCGATGCCGGCCGTAGCGACATCAAGGTGATAGCGGGCGGCGTCATCCCGGCGCAGGACTATCAGTTCCTGCGCGACGCGGGCGTGCAGGGCATCTTCGGGCCCGGCACCAACCTCGTCAGCGCCGCGACCGAGGTGCTCCAGCTCCTCGGCCACAACATGCCCCCGGCGGAGGAAGCGGCGTGAGTTTGGATACACCCACACCCGTTCGCCCTGAGCTTGTCGAAGGGCTGCCCTGTTCTTCGGTCGAAGAGAAGAACAGGGCTTCGACAGGCTCAGCCCGAACCGTAAAGACCGACTGGACCCGCGAGGAGATCGCGGTGCTGTTCGATCGGCCGTTCCTCGATCTCGTCTTCGAGGCGGCCGCCGTGCATCGCGCGCATCATCCGAGGAACTCGGTGCAGCTCTCGACTTTGCTGTCGATCAAGACCGGCGGCTGCGTCGAGGATTGCGGCTATTGCTCGCAGTCCGCGCATCACGAGACCGGCCTCAAGGCGACGAAGCTGATGGACGTCCGCGCCGTCCTCCAGGCGGCGGCGCAGGCGAAAGACAACGGCTCTTCGCGCTTCTGCATGGGTGCGGCGTGGCGCAGCCCCAAGGAGCGCGACATGCCCGCCATCGTCGCGATGGTGAAGGGCGTCCGCGAGATGGGCCTCGAGACCTGCATGACGCTTGGCATGCTGAGCGAAAGCCAGGCCGCGCAGCTCGCCGAGGCCGGGCTCGATTATTACAACCACAACATCGACACGAGCCCCGAGAACTACGCGAACGTCATCACCACGCGGACCTTCCAGGAACGGATCGACACGCTGGAGCATGTCCGCTCGGCGGGCATCAACGTCTGCTCGGGCGGCATCGTCGGCATGGGCGAGACCCGCGCCGACCGTATCGGCTTCCTCCACGCGCTCGCGACGATGGCGCACCCGGACAGCGTCCCGATCAACGCGCTGGTGCCGGTCAAGGGCACCGTGCTCGGCGACATGCTCGCGGACACGCCGATGGCGAAGATCGACGAGATCGAGTTCGTCCGCACCGTCGCGGTGGCGCGCATCCTGATGCCCCTCAGCATGGTCCGCCTCTCCGCAGGCCGCGAGAGCATGAGCGACTCGACCCAGGCGCTCTGCTTCCTCGCCGGCGCCAACTCGATCTTCACCGGCGACAAGCTGCTGACGACGGGCAACGCCGGCGACGACAAGGACGCCGCGCTGTTCGCGAAGCTGGGGATCGCGGCGATGCGCGCCGAAATCGCGCAGGCGGTCGCGGCCGAATGAGTGTGGCCTGCGCCTTGAGGGACTACGCCGCGATCACCTCGCTCTTCACCGCTGCGCCGAACTTCGCTTCGGCTTGGTGCAGATCGTAGCTCGCCTGCATGCTGAGCCATAGTCGCGCGGGCGTGCCCAGGCTCGCCTCCAACCGCAACGCGGTCTCGGGGCTGATGCCGCGTCGGCCTGCGACGATGTCCTGGATGCGCTGCGGCGGGACGCGCAGCTTCAGTGCGAAGGCGTTGGCGGACAGGCCGCGTGCGTCGAGCTCCTCCTTGAGGATGGCGCCGGGATGGACTTGCTGGAAGGCGAACTGCGTCATCGGTTCCTCAATGATAGTCGACGATCTCGACATCCTCGGCGTTGCCCTCGCGAAAGCGGAAGACGAGGCGCCACGGTCCGTTAATCGTCATCGCCCATTGGCCCTGCCGATCGCCGCTCAGCGCGTGAAGCCCGACCGACTTGAGCGGCGGAATGTCGTCGAGCGAGGCGACGCCATGGAGCACCTGAAGCCGCGCCATCGCCTTGGCCGCGTCGAGGCCCCTGAACTTCGACTTCCCCTCGCGTGCGAAGCGTTCCGTCGCACGGTTGGCGAAGCTGACGATCACCTGATGGTTATGACATGATACCTGTGACATGCCAAGCGTGTTACAGCCACTGACGAGGGGCTGATGTTCAAGAAAATCCTGGTCGCCAATCGCGGCGAGATCGCGTGCCGTGTGTTTCGCACCGCCAAGAAGATGGGGATCGCGACGGTCGCGGTCTATTCGGATGCGGATGCGCGCGCGCCGCATGTGCTGATGGCGGACGAGGCGGTGCGGCTCGGGCCGGCGCCGGCAGCGGAGAGCTATCTCAAGGCCGAGCTGATCCTGCTCGCCGCCAAGGAGACCGGCGCTGACTGCATCCACCCCGGCTACGGCTTCCTATCCGAGCGCGAGAGCTTCGCGAAAGCCTGCGCCGAGGCCGGCATCGCCTTCGTCGGGCCTCCCCCCAATGCCATTGCGGCGATGGGCGACAAGATCGAATCGAAGAAGCTCGCCAAGGAGGCTGGCGTCAACGTCGTCCCGGGCTTCCTCGGTGAGATCGCGACCACCGACGATGCCGTGAAGATCGCCGGCGACATCGGCTATCCGGTGATGATGAAGGCCTCGGCCGGCGGCGGCGGCAAGGGCATGCGCCTCGCCTGGGGCGAGACCGACGTCCGCGAAGGCTTCGAGGCCACGAAGCGCGAGGGCCTCGCCTCGTTCGGCGACGATCGCGTCTTCATCGAGAAGTTCATCGAGTCGCCCCGCCACATCGAGATTCAGGTGCTCGGCGACCAGCACGGCAACATCCTCTATCTGAACGAGCGCGAATGCTCGATCCAGCGCCGCCACCAGAAGGTCGTCGAGGAGGCGCCGTCGCCCTTCGTCAGTCCCGAGATGCGCAAGGCGATGGGCGAGCAGGCGGTCGCGCTGGCGCGGGCCGTCGGCTACTATAGCGCCGGCACCGTCGAGCTGATCGTCTCGGGCGCCGACAAGACCGGAAAAGGCTTCTACTTCCTGGAGATGAACACGCGTCTTCAGGTCGAGCATCCGGTGACCGAGGAGATCACCGGGCTCGATCTCGTCGAGCAGATGATCCGGGTGGCCGCGGGTGAGAAGCTCGCGATCACGCAGGCGGACGTCGGCATCGACGGCTGGGCGATCGAGACGCGCGTCTATGCCGAGGATCCCTATCGCAACTTCCTGCCGTCGACCGGGCGGCTGACGCGCTATCGCACCCCGGCCGAGAAGGACGGCGTCCGCGTCGACACCGGCGTGACCGAGGGCAGCGAGATCTCGATGTTCTACGATCCGATGGTCGCCAAGCTGATCACCTATGCGCCGACCAGGCTCGAGGCGATCGACCGGCAGATCACCGCGCTCGATCGCTACGAGGTCGAGGGCATCGGCCAGAACATCGATTTCCTATCGAGCGTGATGCAGCATCCGCGCTTCCGCGACGGCAACATCACCACCGGCTTCATCGCCGAGGAGTATCCCGAGGGCTTCGGCGGCGCGCCGGCCTCCGGGGAACTGACGCGCGATCTCGCAGCGGTGGCGGCGTCGATCGCGACGGTGCAGGCCGAGCATGCGCTCCGCATCGACGGTCAGCTCAACGGCCCGATGGCGGCGCCGAGCGACTGGATCGTCAAGTTTGACGGAGCGGAGCATCATGTCCAGATCGCGGCCGAATCGGTTACGGTCGACGGCAAGGGCGTCGTCGTCGACGTCGCCTTCACGCCGGGGCAGCGGCTGATCGAGGCGGACATCGATGGGCGGCCGCTCTCGGTGAAGGTCGCGCTCGGCCGCGGCAAGATGAAGCTCACCGCGCGCGGCGCCAGCCATGACGTGCGGGTGATGCGGCCGCGGGTCGCGGCGCTCGCGCATCACATGATCGAGAAGGTGCCGCCCGATCTCTCCAAGTTCCTCGTCTCGCCGATGCCGGGGCTGCTGACGCGGCTCAACGTCGCGGTTGGCGAGAAGGTCGAGGAGGGGCAGCCGCTCGCCGTCGTCGAGGCGATGAAGATGGAGAACATCCTGCGCGCGGTGAAGGCGGCGACGGTGAAGTCGGTCGAGGCCGCCGCCGGCGAGAGCCTCGCGATCGACCAGGTGATCCTCGAGTTCGAATAAGCTCAGATTGGTGTGAGAAACCCGTTCGTGCTGAGCGAAGTCGAAGCACGTGAGGCGAGCGCCGCGTTCGTGGCACGTCCTTCGACCACGCTCAGGATGAACGGGGCAAGGTGCTGGCATTGACCGCTCGTCAACCGCTGCGCGCGTAAGGCGGGCGCCATGACGACACGCGTGCACCTCGTCGCCGCCGCGCGACCCAACTTCATGAAGGTCGCACCGCTCTGGCATGCGCTCGACACGGCGCCCGATTTCACGCCGGTGCTCGTCCATACCGGGCAGCACTACGATCCGAACATGTCCGATGCGATCTTCGCCGATCTCGGGCTGCCGGCGCCGGATCATCATCTCGGCGTCGGATCGGGGAGCCATGCGGAGCAGACCGGGCGCGTGATGATCGCCTATGAGCGGATCGCGCTAAGCGACCGACCGGATTGGCTGATCGTCGTCGGCGACGTCAATTCGACGCTGGCCTGCGCCCTGGTCGGCACCAAGCTCGGCGTGCCCGTCGTCCACCTCGAGGCGGGGCTGCGCTCGGGCGACCGGACGATGCCCGAGGAGATCAACCGGCTCGCGGTCGACGCGATCTGCGACGTGCTGTGGACGCCGTCGCCGGATGCCGACGCCAATCTCGCGGCGGAGGGCGTCGCCGCGCATCGGGTGAGCGCGGTCGGCAACATCATGATGGACAGCTACGAGCTCGTGCGCCCAGCGATCGCGGCGGCGGACGTGCCCGGCACGCTCGCGCTGGCGGGGCGGCGCTATGGCGTGGTGACGCTGCATCGCCCCTCCAACGTCGACGATCCCCGCCAGCTCGGGCGGCTGGTGGCGGCGCTGGAGGCGGCGCAGCAGCGCCTGCCGCTGGTTTTCCCCGTCCATCCGCGTACGCGCGCCAAGCTCGTCCAATTCGGGCTGATCGAGCGACTGGAGCGCGCCGGCGTGCGGCTCACCGAGCCGCAATCCTATGTGCGGTTCATGTCGCTGGTGTCGGGCGCGGCGGTCGCGATCACCGATTCGGGCGGCATCCAGGAGGAGACGACTTATCTCGGCATCCCCTGCCTCACGCTGCGTGAGAATACCGAGCGGCCGATCACGATCAGTGAGGGCACCAACCGGCTGGTCGGCGCCGGCAACCTGATCGGCGCGCTGGATGCGGCGCTGGCGCGCCCTGCCGGCGCCTGCAGCCGACCGGCGCTATGGGACGGCAAGACCGCCGCGCGCTGCCTCGCCGATCTGCGCGCCCGTGCGGGATTGCAGCAGGCCGCGTAATGTCTCGCAGTGCTTGCGAGCGCGGTGAAGCGAGCGTGGAACGGAATTGCCGCGCGCGGCAATTCCGCAGCTCGCGATGACGAGCTGGAGCGCAATTCGATCGATCTCGATCAGCTTCACCCGTTCCGACTGAGCCCGCCAAGGCAGGCGCAGGATAGGCTTCGATCCTGCGGATCGAAGTCGAAGCCCAGGTGCTGCGGCTGCCCTTCGACTTCGCTCAGGGCGAACAGGGGATGGCGGAACAGTCAACTCGAAACATGCTTAGCTTCAGCCTAGCGCCACCAGCAGCGCGTGCCCCAGCGGTGGACGACGCAAACGCGGCGCGGGCCGTACCAACCGCGGTGCCAGCGACGATGCCAGCCATAGCCGCCACCGTGCCAGCCACCGCCGCCGTGCCAGCCGCCACCACCGCCATGCCAGCCACCGCCGCCGTGCCAGCCGCCACCACCGCCATGCCATCCGCCGCCGCCGTGGCCACCGTGATAATGTTGCGCCTCGGCTGCGCTGGCGGTGCCGAGCGCCAGCGCGGCGGCGAGAATGAGCGATGGGGTGCGCATTGCGGTCGTCCTCTCGTTGAGCGGCCGTAGAAGCCAATCGCCAAGCTTAACCGGCCATGGCCGTAACGGTTTCCTGCGCCGTGGCGGGGTGACGCATCGACCGATCGCGCCTACCTAGAGGGCGATGCGCAATCCCAGCCAGGGCCTTCCGAGCCGCGAGCAGATCCTCCGCTTCATCGAGGAGAGCACCCAGCCCGCGGGCAAGCGCGAGATCGCGCGCGCCTTCCAGCTTTCCGCGCACGACAAGATCCTGCTGAAGGCGCTGCTCAAGGACATGGCCGACGAGGGGCTGATCGACAGCGCCCCCGGTCGCGCCTTCCACAAATCGGGCGGGGTGCCGCGCGTGACGGTGCTGCGCGTGATCGACGCCGATGGCGATCGCACCACCGCCGTTCCGGAGAACTGGCAGGGCGAGGGGCCGCCGCCGCGGCTGCGCGTGATGGAGCGGCGCGGCCCGAAATCCTCCGCGCTCGGCCCGGGCGATCGCATCCTCGCGCGCACCGAGGAGACCGAGCGCGGCCTCGTCGCGCATCCGATGAAGAAGCTCGCCAAGAGCGAGGAGATGGTGCTGGGCGTGCTCCACAAGGAGGGAGACCGGCTGTGGCTCAAGCCGGTCGACAAGCGCGAGCGGCGCGAGCTGCCGGTCTCCGATGCGGGCGAGGCGGACGTCGGCGATCTCGTGCTGGCGGAGAAGGTTGGGCGGCCACCACGCATTTCGGCGAAGGTTTCGGAACGGCTCGGCGATCCATTCGCGCCGCGCAGCTTCAGCCTCGTCGCGATCCACAAGTTCGGCATTCCCGATGTCTTCGGCGAGCCGGTACTGGAGGAAGCGGTGAAGGCGGCGAAGCTGCCGCTGGGAGCCATAGGGGAGGGCGCGCGCGAGGATCTCCGCGATCTCCCCATCGTCGCGATCGACCCGGCCGACGCGCGCGATCATGACGATGCGGTGTGGGCCGCGCCCGACGACGATCCCGCCAATGTCGGCGGCTTCAAGGCGATCGTCGCGATCGCCGACGTCAGCTTCTACGTGCGGCCCGGCGGCGCGCTCGATCGCGAGGCGAGGAAGCGCGGCAACAGCGTCTATTTCCCCGATCGCGCCGTGCCGATGCTGCCCGAGATCCTCTCGGCGGACGTCTGCTCGCTGAGAGCCGGCGAAGACCGCGGCGCGCTGGTCTGCCACCTCACGATCGGCAAGGACGGCGCGCTGAAGAGCTGGCGCTTCGCCCGCGCGGTGATCCGCGTCGCCGCCAACATCGCCTATGAGGACGCGCAGGCGATGATCGACGGGGCCGCTTCCCCTCCCGCGAGCGGGAGCGGGCCGGGGGGTGGGCTCGCGCTTTCGAGCGCGGAGCCTGGCCATGAGCCGGGCGCCCACCCCCGACCCCTCCCGCAAGCGGGAGGGGAGATAGAACTTGCCTCCTCGCCCTGTTCGATGCCGGAGTTGGAGCCCACTGAGCCCCTCCCTGGAAGGGAGGGGTTGGGGTGGGTGGACAGCGATCGAGCGCTCGCCCAGCATCCACCCCACCCCAACCCCTCCCCTGAAGGGGAGGGGCTATTGGATGCGCTGCGGCCGCTGTGGGCGTGCTGGCGGGCGCTGGCGAGGGCGCGGGAAAAGCGCGCGCCGCTGGAGCTCGACCTGCCCGAGCGCCGCGTGATGCTCGACGAGAAGGGCCGCATCCTCTCGGTCGCGCCGCGCGAGCGGCTGGATGCGCACCGGCTGATCGAGGATTATATGATCGCGGCGAACGTCGCCGCCGCCAAGGCGCTCGAAGCGAGGAAGGCGCCGGTGATGTACCGCGTCCACGAGCCGCCGAGCCGCGAGAAGCTCGTCGCACTCAAGGACTATCTCAAGACGTTCGGGATCGAATTCGCGCTTGGGCAGGTGGTCCGGCCGGCGACCTTCAACCATCTCATAGCAAGGCTGGGCGAGGCGGATTATCGTCCGCAGGTGATGGAGCAGATCCTCCGCAGCCAGACCCAGGCCTATTACGCGCCGGCCAATGCGGGCCATTTCGGGCTCGCGCTCGGCAGCTATGCGCATTTCACCTCGCCGATCCGGCGCTATGCCGATCTGCTCGTCCACCGCGCGCTGGTCGGCGCCTACGGGCTCGAGGCGCCGGTGGCGAAGGCGGCGCTGGGATCGCTGCCGGCGGAGACCAAGCTGCCGTCGTCCGAGGCCGAGCAGATGGAGCGGATCGGCGAGGGCATCAGCCGCGCCGAGCGCCGCGCGATGGAGGCCGAACGCGAGACGATCGACCGCTATGTCGCCGCCTACCTCTCCGAGCGAGTCGGCGAGCTCGTCGATACGCGGATCACCGGCGTGCAGTCGTTCGGCTTCTTCGCGACCGTCGAGGGGCTCGGCGGGGACGGCCTCGTGCCGGTCTCGACGCTCGGCGCCGAACGCTTCCATTATGACGAGCGCGCGCAGTCGCTCGTCGGCGAGGAGAGCGGCACCGCCTTCGTGCCCGGCCAGCGGCTCAAGCTGCGGCTGGTCGAAGCGAGCCCGATCTCGGCGTCGCTGCGCTTCGAGCTGCCCGATGCCGAGCCGCGGCCGCGCGATCGGCCGGTCTCGCGTGAGCGCCGGCCGATGGGGCGCCGCGGCCGGCCCGCCAACATCCGCCACAAGGGTGGTTCGCGGGGCGGGCGGCGATGAGCGCGCCGCTGCCGCCGCAGCCGGGCGAGCTCTCCGCGCACCAGCGCATCGCGCGGCTGGTGTTCGTGTTCATCGTCCTCGGGCTGGGGCTGTGGACGATCCGCAACTTCCTGCCCGCGCTGCTCTGGGCCGGCGTGATCGCGATCGCGATCTCGCCGCTGCGCCATCGCGTCATCCGGCGCTGGCCGAGCCTCTCGCGCGGCTGGGTCCTTCCGTTTCTGCTCACCGCGGCGGTCGCGCTGCTCGTACTCGTGCCGGTCGGCTTCGGGATCGTGCGCGCAGCGGCGGAGGCGCAGGACGTCGCGCGCTGGCTGATCGCGGCGCGGCATCAGGGCGTGCCCGTCCCCGAGTGGGTGGCGCACCTGCCGTTCGGCGCCAAGACGGTCTCCGCCTGGTGGCAGCAGCACCTCGCGACGCCCGAGGCGGCGGACGAGCAGTTCCGCGTGCTGAGCGCGCAGACCATCCTCTACCACAGCCGGATGGTCGGCTCGGGCATCATCAAGCGCAGCATCACCTTTGGCTTCACGCTGTTCGCGCTGTTCTTCCTGCTCCGCGACGGTGCGTTCATCGCGGCGCAGATCCGGCTGGCGGCGCGGCGGCTGATCGGCGCCTCGGGCGACCGCATCGCCAACCACGTCGTCCAGTCGGTCCGCGGCACGATCGACGGGCTGGTGCTGGTCGGTCTCGCCGAAGGGCTGCTGATGGCCGTCGCCTACGTCTTCTCCGGCGTGACCCACCCGCTGCTGCTCGGGGCGGCGACGGCGATCGCGGCGATGATCCCGTTCGGCGCGGCGGCGATGTACTGCATCGCGGGCCTGCTGCTCATCACCCAGCAGCAGGTGGTGGCGGCGATCGCGGTGGTGGCGTTCGGCTTCGCGGTGGTGTTCGTCGCCGATCATGTCGTGCGCCCGGTGCTGATCGGCGGCGCGACGCGACTTCCCTTCCTGTGGGTGCTGCTCGGCATCCTCGGCGGCGTCGAGACGTTCGGCCTGCTCGGCCTGTTCGTCGGCCCGGCGGTGATGGCGGTGCTGGTGATGCTGTGGCGCGAATGGGTGGCGGCGGGCACGCGCGGCGCGGAGATGCCGCCGGCGCGGTGAGGCTTGCGCGGCGGTTGTCGAACCTGTGCTCCGGCGAAGGCCGAGCGCGGACGGCGGGCGGTGCACTTGAGGCCCCAGTGCTCCGGCCTTCGGGGTGCCCCTGCGCCGGAGCGCACGGTTTCGAATGGCGCATCCGTGTTCCTGCGAAAGCAGGAACCCCGGGCGTTCGAGCGCATCGCTGCTGGCTCCTGCTTTCGCAGGAGCACGGCTGGCGGCGAGCCGATCGGAAAGCGCTCGCTATCTCGCGCCCGTCGTGGCGGCCTGTTGGAAATGCGCGCGCACCGATCCCGTAGCTCGGCACAGAGCGCGAGAAACGGCCGGCGCCCCTCGCGTGCCTCGCGGCGATCGGGGCTTTGCCGGTGTCCCAGTTTTCCGGCGGGAGCACCTCGCCCATTTCCGCGGGCGCGTCGGGCCGGCGGCGGGAACTGGCTCGTTGTGGCGGACGCCGCGGGCCATGCACATAGAGCACGAGCATGACAGCCTGGCGCTGGCCTGGTTGATGATCGTTGCGTCAGGGTTTTCGACCCCGAAAGCCCTGGCGCGCCGGCCGTCCGGACGATCGCGACGCGAGTGCACCGCGTCGTCCCATCCCGCCGCGCGTCGGCCCTGATCAGGAGCCTCGCGCGACAGCGGGGCTTATAGCGGAATAGCTGCGTAGAGTCAAGAATGTTCTTGCTTCGTTCGCGTCTGTCGGATGGCTGGCATTGGTGGTCCGCGGCCGTTCTCGATCCTCCCCGGCACGGGGAGGGGGACCGCGACGTGCAGCGGCGTGGTGGAGGGAGAGCAAGGCGAGGCGCGGCGTTTGCGGGACGCCCCCTCCACCAGCCTGCGGCTGGTCCCCCTCCCCGCAAGCGGGGAGGATCAGAACGTCCACAATCGTGCGTAAGCTGCCGCTGCTCGCCGACTCGCAGTCGCCTACAGCCTCGGCAGCGTCACGCCGGTCTGCGCCATATATTTGCCGGCGCGGTCGGCGTAGCTGACTTCGCAGGGCTCGTTGCCCTTGAGGAAGAGGAACTGGCAGGCGCCTTCGTTGGCGTAGATCTTTGCCGGCAGCGGCGTCGTGTTCGAGAATTCGAGCGTGACATGGCCCTCCCAGCCGGGCTCGAGCGGGGTGACGTTCACGATGATGCCGCAGCGCGCATAGGTCGACTTGCCGAGGCAGATCACCAACACGTCGCGCGGCACGCGAAAATATTCGACCGTGCGGGCGAGCGCGAACGAGTTGGGCGGGATGATGCAGACGTCGGTCTTGCGGTCGACGAAGCTGTTGTGCGCGAAATCCTTGGGGTCGACGATCGCGTTGTCGACATTGGTGAAGATCTTGAATTCGTCCGAGACGCGCGCGTCGTAACCGTAGCTCGATAGGCCGTAGCTGATACACCCGTCGCGGCGCTGCGCCTCGACGAACGGCTCGATCATGGCGTGCCGTTCCGCCTGCTCGCGGATCCAGCGATCGGATTGGATGGACATGGGTTGCGCGATTCTCCCGGGCCGGTGCCGGGTCTATCGCGCGCGGGGTGCGGGATGGGAAGGGGCTTGCCTCCGGTCGAAACCCGTTCGTGCTGAGCTTGTCGAAGCACTGACCGTCTCGACGACGTAGAGAGAAAGAACAGCACTTCGACAGGCTCAGTGCGAACGGAAACGGGCGTGATCGCCAAAGAGGCCGATGCCTCCGCCGAGTGGGCGGAAGACACCGGCCTCCGGGATGACGGCGGCTTGGAGACACGCCGCCGCTCCGCGGGGAGCGGGCGCTCAGTTGCTGCCGAGCGAGCCGCTGCCGTTGGCTGAACCGGACCCCGTCACCGAGCCCGAGACGCCGCTGTTCGCGATCGTACCGGCGAGCGCGCCGGCGCCGCTTGTGGCGGCATTGCCTGCGCCCGAGGTGGTGGTCTTCACGCGGCTGACGCCGTTCGACCCGGTGGTGGCGACGCGATCGCGCGCGACGGCGACATGGTTGCGGACGCGACCCGTGGTGTTGGCCGCAGTGGTGCGGACGCGGTCGGTGGTGCTGGTCGCCGCCCCACGCGCGCGGTCGGTGGTGTTCGTCGCGGCGGTCGTCGCGCGGTCGCGGACGGTGCCGGCGGTGTCGGCAAGCCGATCGGAGCCGATCGCCTGTGCGTTCACGCCCGCCGACTTCGCGACGCTGCCCGAGCCGCTCGCCGTCGTGGCGCCGCCGAGCGAGGTGCCGGACGGGCCGGCGAGGTTGGCGGCGCTGCTCGCCGTGCCGCTGACGGTGCCGGCGAGCCCGGCGTCGGCGCTGGCGCGGCCGGTGCGGGTGTTCACCGATTTGTCGACATTGGCGCTGCCCGAGCCGGCGACGCTGTGGCTGAGGCTGCCGGTCGCGGAGCCGAGCGAACCCGCGCCGCCGCCGAGGCTACCGGTTCCCGCGCCGACCCCGCCGATCGTGCCGCCGATGCCGCCGGTGAGGCCGCCGCCCAAATTACCGCCAAGGCCGCCTGCGCCGCCCAGCGCGCCGCCAAGCGGACCCGCCTGCGCCGGCAGCGCCGCGAACGCGGCGATCGCCGCCGCGGCGAGGATATGGCTGCGGAAATGACGCCCCTTGATCATCGTCTTTCTCCATCCTGTCGCCAGCGAAAGGCCGGCCTGCATGATGGCAACGACGGCGATTCCGCGTTTAATCCCGGCGCCTCGAATTTATTTGAGGCCGACGGCGCGCAGCGGCGTCGCGCAGCTGCCGCAGACGATGCCGCGGCCGACCTTGGCGCCGGGCCGGGCATCGGCGGCGACCGCGCGGATCGCCTGTGCAGGATCGCCACGGTCGGCGCGTGCGAGACTGGCGGCGACGAGCGGCGCCGCGAAGGACGTGCCGCGCAGCGCTTCCCAGCCGCCGCCGGGCACCGCGCCGGCCATGTCGGCGCCCGGCGCGGCGAAATCGAGATGCGTTGCCTTGCCGGCCTCGAGCAGAACGCGGCCCTTGGCATCGATACCCGTCACCGCGATCACGCCGTCATAGGAGGCAGGATATTGCGGCGGAGCGGCGGGGCCGTCATTGCCCACCGCCGCGACGATCAGCACGCCTTTCGCCTGCGCCGCCGTGACCGCCGCCGCGAGCAGCGGGTTGGCCGCGCCGACGAGGCTGATGTTGATCACGCGCACATCGCGCGAGACCAGCCAGCCGATCGCGCGCACGATCGCCTCGGCCGAGCCGTTCGCCGCATCGCCGCCGTAGATGTCCGCCGCGAGCAGGCGCGCGCCCGGGGCGGCGCCGCGGAAAGGGCCGCTTTCCCCCACCATCAACGAGGCGACGGCGGTGCCATGACCGCTCGGGCGCGGATTGCCCGCGAAGCCGCGCTGCTCGATGGGCGCGTGCGCGAAGGCGGGGTGTGCGCCGACGCCGCCGTCGATCAGGCCGAGCACCGCCGCGCCCGCGCCGCCGGCTGCCGCGCCGCCCGCAACCGAGCCGTTCGCCGGCGCGAGCTTCGCATGCGCCGGCTCGTAGACATGGTTCAGCGCGTAGGCGCCGTGCGGATCGAGCGTCTGCAGCGTCGCGAGCGCCTTACGCGCGGCAAGGTGCTTGGGTGTCGCGAGCACGACGATCGCGATGCCGAGTCCGTCGACCGTTTCGCGGCGCTTGATGGCGAAGCCCGCGGCGGTCGCCTTGGCCAGTGCGTCGGGCGCGGGATCGGTGGCGAGGATCTCGTCGCGGCGGATCGGGTTCCCGGCCGCGTCGCTGTCGAGCACGGCGCGGTTCGACGACACCAGCGCGTGCAGCCGCTCCCGACGCGCGGCGAGCAGGTCGATCGGGTCGAGCGCCCGCAGCCCGCCGGCGAGCGCGCCGTCGAGCCCGCCGATGCTGGACGCGAGCCCGTTGCCGATCGTTCCGCCGCTCTCGCCTTGCCCGGAGAGGCCGCTCGTCAGCCCGCCGAGCCCGCTGCCCAGTCCGCTGCCGAGGCCACCGAGACCGCCGGAGCCGCCGCGCAGCAGCTGCGCGCTGGCCGGCATCGCCAGCATCGCCAGCAGGATCGCGCCAGTCCGCTTCATCCGGTTCCGTTTCGCCCTCTTCATCGCCTCTTCCTTTTTTCCATCCCTCGACGGATGAAACGACGCGGGCGCGACGTTTAATCCGCATGACGGAGAGGCACGAGATTGGATGCGTTCGAAACCGCGTTGACGGCGCTGTTGCCGCGCCTGCGCCGCTTCGCGCACGGCCTCGCGCGCGATCCCGCCGCGGCGGACGATCTGACGCAGGCGACGGCGGAGCGCGCACTGCAGGCACGCGCGCAGTGGCAGCAAGGAACCAGTCTCGACGCCTGGGCCTATCGCATCATGCGCAACATCTGGATCGATACCGCGCGCAGCCGCCAGCGGCGCGACAAGGTGCTGGCGCCGGCGGAGGCGGGCGAGAGCGTCGGCGTGGCGGGCGATGCCGAGGGCAAGGCCGAGCTCCATTTCCTCATGCGCGCGCTCGACCTCCTGCCGGACGAGCAGCGCGAAGCGGTCGCGCTCGTGATGATCGAGGAGCTTTCCTATCGCGAGGCAGCCGCGGTTTTGGATATACCGATCGGCACCCTGACGAGTCGGCTGGTGCGCGGACGGCAGGCGCTTCTCGCGCTGCTGGAGGATTGAACCATGGATGAGCAACGGATCATCGCCTGGCTGGACGGCGAGCTCGATCCGATCGAAGCGGAGGAGGTGGCGCGCGCCGTCGCCGCCGATCCCGCGCTGCAGGCCCGCGCCGAGGCGCATCGCCGCCTGAAGGCGCGGCTCGCCGCCGCCTTCGGGCCGACTGCGCGTCAGCCGGTGACGGTGATGCCGCGCCCCGAGGCGGAGGTGATCTCGCTCGCCGTCGCGCGGCAAGCGCGGGCGGCGAAGGCGCGCCGCGCGCAGGCCGGGCGGCGTTGGGCGCTACCGGGCGCGGCCGCCGCGAGCCTCGTCGTCGGGCTGTTCGGCGGCACCCAGCTCGCCCAGGTCGCGGGGATCGAGGACAGGCGGGACGCGCTCGCGCTTGCGGCGCCGATCGCGCATGCGCTCGACGTGCAGCTGGCGAGCGAGGCCAGGCCGGTGCGCGTCGCGCTCAGCTTCCGCGATCATGACGGCGAGGTCTGCCGCAGCTTCGCGGGCCGCGCGCTCTCCGGCGTCGCCTGTCGCGTGCCCGATGGCTGGCAGCTGCGCTATGCTGCGCCGGCGGCGGCGCAGGCTGGCGATTACCGCCAGGCCGGCAGCGACCCCGCCACCGCGCAAGTCATCCAGGCGATGATCGCCGGCGCTCCGTTCGACGCGACGCAGGAGCAGGCGGCACGCGGGACCGGGTGGAAATAGGCGGCGATCCGACGGCTGGGATTACCCTTAATCGGTAGCATCCGTTCGCCCTGAGCGAAGTCGAAGGGCATGCGCTGCGGCTGGGCTTCGACTGCGCTCAGCCCGAACGGATGTTGCTGACTAAGGTCTTCGAAAGGTGCTTTGATCAGAGCAGCACTTCGGCAGGCTCAGTTTTCGAGCAGGTTCCAGCCTTACGGATTTAGCGGTCCGAACCGATACGCTTCATCGCCTCGCGTTTGCTGAGGCCGCTCAGCCGATCGGTATTCTCGGCGCGAACCCGCTTCGCGAGCGCGGTCATGCGAGGTCGGCCGGGCCGAAGGCGAGCGGCAGCAGCGCGGAGAGCTGGTGCGTCTCGAGCGCGTCGCCGGTCAGGCCGGCGCAGTGGACGACGATGTCGCGGCCGCCGAGCTGTGCCGCCTCGGTGAGCAGTTGGCGGCAGCGGCCGCAGGGGCGGACGATCGCGTTGCTTTTGCCCTCGATCGATCCGCCGGCGACCGCAATCGCGACGACGTCGGCCAGGCGCCCGGCGCTGTTCGCCGCCGCCAGCGCTGCGGTCTCTGCGCACAGCGAAAGGCCGTAGCTCGCATTTTCCAGGTTGGCGCCGCTGACGACGGCGCCGCCATCGAGCAGCAGCGCGGCGCCAACCGCAAACCGTGAATAGGGCGCGTGGGCGTGGGCGGCGGCGGCGCGGGCGGCGGCGACCAGTTCGGCGGGCGCGCTCGCCACACTCAGCCTTTGATGTGTAGCACGCAGATGAGCGTGAACAGTCGCCGCGCGGTATCGAAATCGACTTCGATCTTGCCCTCGAGCCGCTCGATCAGCAGCTCGGCGGCCTGGTTGTGGACGCCCCGCCGCGCCATGTCGATCGTCTCGATCTGCGCCGGTGTCGCCTGGCGGATCGCCTGAAAATAGCTGTCGCAGATCGCGAAATAATCCTTGATCGCGCGCCGGAAGCGGATGAGCCCGAGCACCAGCGTCTCGAGCAGCGACTTGTCCTGCCGCAATATGTCGATGGCAAGGCGCCCTTCCTCGACGCGCAGCTTGACCGCATAGGGCCCCTCATAGCCGTCGGAATAGGCGCGCAGCGGCCGGAAGCGATTGGCCTCGAGCAGATCGAAGATCGCGACCTTGCGCTCCTGCTCGACGTCGGCCGAGCGCCAGATGATCGTGCGCTCGTCGAGTTCGATGTCGATGATGCGCGGGTCGGCCATCGGCTCAGCGTCTATCGTGCCGCCACGCGAAAGGCGAGCGGGTGCGGAGAGGGACGATCTAGTGCGTGACGTCGATCGTGACGTGGCAGCTCCAGCCCGCCACCAGCGCGCGATCCGGTGCCTCGTCGAGCATGATGCGGACGGGCACGCGCTGCGTGACCTTCACCCAGTTGCCGGTCGCGTTCTGCGCCGGCAGCATGGAGAATTGCGAGCCCGTGCCCGAGCCGATGCCGATGACGTGGCCATGGAAGCGCTTGCCGGGGATGGCGTCGATCTCGACCTCGGCGGACTGGCCGACCCGCACCTTGGGCAGCTGCGTCTCCTTGAAATTGGCCTCGATCCAGCTGTTCTTGTCGCTGACGACGCTGACCTCGGGGAATTCGGCGATCGCCATCGAGCCCGGCAGGACCTTGTCGCTCTGCGAGACCCGGCCGTCGATCGGCGCGCGGACGACGGTGCGCGCGAGATCCAGCGCGGCGCGATCGCGCGTCGCCTGCGCGGCCTCGACCTGCGGGTGCTCGCCGCCGGGGGTCTGGATCATCGCGCGGGCGGACGCGGCCTGCGCCTGCGCGGAGGCGACCTGCGCCTGGGCCGAAGCAAGCGCCGCCTGCGCGGCATCGAAGCTCGCGCGGGTCGTGAAGCCCTGGCCGAGGAGCTGCTGCTGGCGCTGGAAATTCTGCTGGGCGAGCAGCACGTTGGCGCGGTTCTGCGCAGTGTCGGCGACCTTGGCGTCATAGGTGCTCGAAAGCTGGTTGACGCTGAGCCGCGCGTTGCCGAGCGCCGCGTTCGCCTGCTCCAGCGCGATGCGGAACGGCTCCGGGTTGATGCGGAACAGCACGTCGCCCTTCTTGACCTGCTGGTTCTCGGCGACGTCGACCTCGGTGATCGGGCCCGACACCTCGCTCGCGATGCTGACGACATGCGCGCCGACCTGCGCGTCGTCGGTCGAGACGCTGCGGCCGCTGGTCGTCCACACATAGGCGGCGCCGATCAGGATGAGCAGCGGCACCGATACCATCAGCGCCCAGCGCCGCCACGGCTTGCGCGCGCCTTCGCGCAGCTCGAGCTCCGCTTCGAAGGCGGTCATCTTGTTCACGCGACATCCCTTTCGCGCTCGCCGGGGGGCCGGCGCAGCACATCCCGCAATTTCTCCAGCCCGCGACGCAGCGCGGCGCCCTCCACACTCCCCAGGGATGCCATCAGCTCGTTCTCCAGCTGATTGGCGAGTTCGCCCACCTGTTCGATGATCGGCTGCGCGGCCGGCAGCAAGTGGATGCGCCAGACGCGGCGGTCGCGCGGATCCGCACGCCGTTCGACCAGCCCGGCATCGGCGAGCCGATCGACCATGCGGCAGAGCGTGATGCGCTCGACATCGAGCCGTTCGGCAAGCTCGGCCTGTGTCGGCGGCTCGGCACAACGCGCGGTGACGATCAGCGTGCGCCACTGCTGGCGCGTGGTGCCGAGCGCGCGCGCCTGCACCTCGAAATTGTGCCGCATGAGGCGCGCCACGTCATGGACGAGAACGCCGAGGTGGTCGGGTGCATCTGTATGCATACTTACATTATGGTCTGTGATGATGTGCAGGGCAAGGCCTAAACCGTCGCGGTTAAGATTAAACTCGCCGAGCGGCGCTTGAGCGCGACGCCCCGACAAGCGACAACGGCGGGATGGCCGATCCGATCCGATTCCCAGCCCCCACGCCGCCCTCCGGCGAGGAGCCGCTCGCGCTGCCCCACAATGTTGAGGCCGAGGCCGCGCTGCTCGGCGCGCTGATGATCGACAACCGGCTGTTCGAGGACGTGCAGCTGAAGCTCCGCGCGGACCATTTCTACGAGCCCGTCCACGGCCGCATCTATGAGGCGATCCGCAAGCTCGCCGACAAGAACATGATCGCCAATCCAGTGACGTTGCGGCCGATGTTCGAGGGCGACGAGGCGATGCGCCAGCTCGGCGGGCCGGCCTATCTCGCGCAGCTCACCGGATCGGGCGCGGCGCTGATCGGCGCGCGCGATTTCGCAGCGCAGATCTACGAGCTGGCGCTGCTGCGCGCGCTCGTCGGCGTCGGCCGCGACATGGTCGAGGGCGCCCTCGACACCTCCGACACGGTCGATCCGCAGGGACAGATCGAGCAGGCGGAAGCCGCGCTCTATCGCGTGGCCGAGGAAGGCGGCGCATCGGGCGGCGTCAAAAGCTTCGGCGAGGCGACCAAGCTCGCGATCGAGATGGCGGCACGCGCGCTCAATTCCGGCGGTCACGTCTCGGGCATCACCACCGGGCTCGACAGCATGAACGCCAAGATGGGCGGCATGCACAAGTCCGACCTCATCATCCTCGCCGGGCGCCCCGGCATGGGCAAGAGCTCGCTCGCCACCAACATCGCCTACAATGCCGCGATGCGCTACGTGCGCGACAAGGAGGACGGGATCGATCCCGCCAAGTCGGTCGGCGCGCCGGTCGCGATCTTCAACCTCGAAATGTCGGCCGATCAGCTCGCGACCCGCATCCTCGCCGAGCAATCGGGGATCAGCTCCGAAAATCTCCGCATGGGCAAGATCAGCCAGCAGGAGTTCCGCAACCTCGCGCGTGCCGCCGCCGAGCTCGAGAGCCTGCCGCTCTATATCGACGACACGCCGGCGCTCACGATCGCGGCGCTGCGCACGCGCGCGCGGCGGCTCAAGCGCCAGCGCGGCATCGGCATGATCATCGTCGACTATCTCCAGCTACTCCAGGGCACCGGCAAATCGGGCGACGGCAACCGCGTGCAGGAAATCTCGGAGATCAGCCGCGGCCTCAAGACGCTCGCCAAGGAGCTCGACGTGCCGGTGCTCGCACTCTCGCAGCTCAGCCGCGCCGTCGAGCAGCGCGAGGACAAGCGGCCGCAGCTTTCGGACCTGCGCGAATCCGGCTCGATCGAGCAGGACGCCGACATCGTGCTCTTCATCTATCGCGAGGATTATTATGTCGGCTCGCGCGAGCCGAAGCGGCCGGTGTCCGGCGACGATCCCAAGATCTTCCAGGCGCACGAGGATTGGCAGCGGGAGATGGAAGGCGTGTTCGGGCTCGCCGAGGTGATCGTCGCCAAGCAGCGCCATGGCGCTACCGGCAAGGTGCGGCTCAAGTTCGAGAGCAAGATCACCAAGTTCAGCGACCTGGCCGACGAGGAATACCGGAACTAGCGCGAAGCCCGATACGAGGAAATGAAAGTCCCCCGTTCGCCCTGAGCCTGCCGAAGGGCTGTTCTGTTTTTCGCGGCTAAGAAGAACAGTGCTTCGACAAGCTCAGCACGAGCGTACAATAGCTGAGTTCAGCGCCGAGACTCGTTAGAACACCGGCTCTTCGCCCGGCTTCTCGGGAACGTGGATGCCGCACTCGACCTTGTCCCAGCCGCGCCAGCGGCCGGCGCGGGGATCCTCGCCGGGCTTTACGACGCTCGTGCACGGCTGGCAGCCGATCGAGAGATAGCCCTGCTCCTCGAGCGGGTGGCGCGGCAGGTCGCGCTCCGCGAAATAGGCGTCGAGATCGGCCTTGGTCCAATCGCCAAGCGGGTTGACCTTGAGCCGGCCGTCCTCGATCTCGAAGCGCGGCAGGTTCTGGCGGGTCTGCGACTGGAACGCCTTGCGGCCCGAGATCCAGCTGTCGAGCCCGTCCTTGGCGCGCTTGAGCGGCTCGACCTTGCGGATTTCGCAGCAGCCGTCGGGATCGTAGGACCAGCGCAGCCCGGTGGCGTCCTTCGCCTCGAGCGCCGCCGGATCGGGGGCGATGATACGGCGATCGCTCATGCCGAGCCGATCGAGCAGCGCGTCGCGATAATCCAGCGTCTCGGGAAACATCTTGAGCGTGTCGACGAACACCACCGGCGTGTGCGGCGCGGCGCGTGCGACGAGATCGAGCAGCACCGCGCTCTCGGTGCCGAACGACGAGACCACCGCGGTGCGGCCGAGCAGCCCCTCGGCGAAAAGCGTGCGCAGCATCGCGAACGCATCAACGCCGGCGAAGCGCGCGTTGAGCGCGTCGGCATCGGCCTGCGTGAAGGCCGGCCGGACATCGACGATATCGAGCGCGCGATCGGCCCTAGCCATGCCGCAGCTTCCAGACCGGCACCGCATCGTCGGCGGCCTGCTGATAGACGAGGTCATAGGCCTCGAGCGCGCGCTGCGCGACCGCGGGTGCGATCGGGTGATCGGGCGCGAAGCTGTCGAACCCGCAGCGGCGCATGAACAGGAGCTGGTCGACGAGCACGTCGCCGGTCGCCTTGAGCTCACCGGTGTAGCCAGCCTCGCGCAGGATGCGCGCGGAGGAATAACCGCGCCCGTCGCGGAAGCGCGGAAAGTCGATCTCGACGAGGCGCACTCGCTCGAGCACCGGGATCAGACGGCGGACGTCGTCGCCGCCCTCGATGCGGACCGAGGCGGCATCATCCTGATCGAGGAACGCATCGAGCGAGACGGCGGGCTCGTCGGCGAGCTCGTCGTCGCGGAAGCGAAGGTCGGCGGGGATCATGAGGCCCCTCCCTGCAAGGGAGGGGTTTGGGGTGGGTAGATGGGCGAGGTGCGCTGCCGATAGCAACCCACCCCCGGCCCCTCCCTTCCAGGGAGGGGCGAATAGCGATCACCCATAGATCGCCTCCTTGAACGGCTCCATGCCGACGCGGCGGTAGGTGTCGACGAAGCGCTCACCAGGCTCGCGCACCGCGCGATACTTCTCGACCGCCCGCTCGACCGCGTCGACGACGCCGTCCTCGTCGAAGCCGGGGCCGGTGATCTTGGCCTGGCTGGTATCCTCTGCGCCTGAGCCGCCGAGCAGGAGCTGGTAGCTCTCCTTGCCCTTCTTATCGACGCCGAGGATGCCGATGTGGCCGGCATGATGGTGGCCGCACGCATTGATGCAGCCCGAAATCTTGAGCTTCAACTCGCCGAGATCGCGCTGGCGCGCGGGATCGGCGAACCGCTCGGCGATCTTCTGCGCGACCGGGATCGAGCGCGCATTGGCGAGGCTGCAATAATCGAGCCCCGGGCAGGTGATGAGATCGCTGATCAGATCGAGGTTGGCGGAGGCGAGACCGGCCGCGTCGAGCGTCTGCCAGAGCGTGTAGAGATCGGCCTTGCGGACGTGCGGCAGCACGAGGTTCTGCGCGTGCGTGGCGCGCAGTTCGTCGAAGCTGTACTTCTCGGCGAGATCGGCGACGAGGTCGATCTGCTCGGCCGAAATGTCGCCGGGAATGCCGCCGATCGGCTTGAGGCTGATCGTGGCGATCGCATAGCCCGGCGCCTTGTGGGCGTGGACGTTCTGCTCAACCCAGAGACGAAAATCGGGATCGGAGAGATCGAGTTCGTCGCTCAGCCCCTGTTCGAACGGCGGCGGCACGAAATGGGTCGCGATGCGATCATATTCCGCCTGCGGGAAATCGGTGCCGAGCGTGAGGATGCGGCCGAACTCCTCCTCGACCTGGCGGCGAAACTCCTCCTCGCCGAGCTCGTGGACGAGGATCTTCATGCGCTGCTTGTGGATGTTGTCGCGGCGCGCGTGGAGGTTCCACACGCGCAGCACCGCCTGCAGATAGGAGAAGATCTGTTCGGTCGGGCAGAAGCTCCGGATCGGGAAGGCGATGAACGGCGTGCGCCCCATGCCGCCGCCGGCAAAGACCTCGAAGCCGCTCTCGCCTGCTTCGTTGCGGACGATGCGGAGCGCGAGATCGTGCCAGCGCAGCGCGGCGCGATCCTCGGCCGCCGCGATCACCGCGATCTTGAACTTGCGCGGCAGGTAGCTGAACTCGGGATGGAAGGTCGTCGCCTGGCGCAGCAGCTCGGCCCAGATGCGCGGATCCTCGATCTCGTCGGCGGCGGCGCCGGCGAACGGATCGGCCGAAATGTTGCGGATGCTCTCGCCCGATGTCTGTATCGCGTGCATCTCGACCGTGGCGAGATCGGCGAGGATGTCCGGCGCCTCTTCGAGCTTGATCCAGTTGTACTGGATGTTCTGCCGCGTCGTGAAGTGGCCGTAGCCGCGATCATATTTGCGCGCGATGTGCGCGAGCATCCGCGTCTGGCGGCTGTTCAGCGTGCCATAGGGGATCGCCACGCGCAGCATATAGGCGTGGAGCTGCAGATAGAGGCCGTTCTTGAGCCGCAGCGGCTTGAACTGATCGTCGTTCATGTCGCCGGCGATGCGGCGCGCGACCTGATCGCGGAACTCGGCGACGCGGGCATCGACGATCGCCTGGTCATATTTGTCGTAGCGGTACATTCTTCAAATCCTCCCCGGAACGGGGAGGGGGACCAGCCGAAGGCTGGTGGAGGGGGCTTTCCTCCACTGCCGCGCTTCGGGGCGATCCCCCTCCACCGCGCTCCGCGCGGTCCCCCTCCCCGTTCCGGGGAGGATCGTGATAGTCGGGCGCATCAAATCACCCAATTGCCGACCGCCGGATCGGCGGGCTTCAGCGAGAGGTCGAGGCGCACGGTCGGGCCGAGCGCGCGGATGCGATCCTTGATGTGGGCGGGGCGGGGGCCTTCGGGCGTCATCTCGGCGTCGATCACAACCGCGCCGTTGACGCGCTGCGCCGCCTGCTCCTGCGCGCCCAGCGCCTCCCCATGCTCGCCGACGTCGACAGCGTGCGCGACGTGGCGCGACCAGCCATGGCCGTCCCACCAAATCACGTCGCCGGTGCGCAGATCATTCCCCGTCAACAGCTTCAAACTCCGTCCCCCACCGACACCGTCTCCGCCTGGCGTGCCAGCACGCGCAGCTTGTCCTCCGCATCCGAGAGCGCGACGACCTCGCCCACGACGATGATCGCGGGGCTCTCGACCTTCTCGCGCTGGAGCATGCCGCCGAGATCGGCAAGCACGGTGCGCATCGCGCGCGCGCCCGGCAGCGTGCCCCGCTCGAGCACCGCGACCGGCAGATCGGGGGCGAGGCCGTCGGCGATCAGCTTGTCGGCGATGCAGCCGCCCGATGCCACGCCCATGTAGATGACGAGCGTGCGGCCGACGCCGGCGAGGCCCGACCAATCCTGCTCGGACAGCCCCTTGCACTGGCCGGCGACGAAGCTGACCGCGCTCGACCAGTCGCGATGCGTCAAGGGCAGCATCGCCTCGGCGGCGCAGCCGAGCGCGGCGGAAACGCCGGGCACGACCTCGACGGGGAGGCCGGCGGCGCGCACCGCCTCGACCTCCTCGCCGCCGCGGCCGAACACGAACGGATCGCCGCCCTTCAACCGCACCACGATCGAGCCCGAACGGACATGCGCGATGACGAGCGCGTTGATCGCCTCCTGCGGCAGCGTATGCCGCGCGCGCTTCTTGGCGACCGAGATCCGCTGCGCGTGCGCCGGCGCGTGATCGAGCACCGCCGGATCGATCAGCCCGTCATGGATGACGACATCGGCCTGGCGCAACGCATCGACCGCGCGCAGCGTCAGCAGCCCCGGATCGCCGGGGCCAGCGCCGACGAGGATCACGCGCCCACGCGCGTGCGGATCGAGCAGGTTCGCCATGCCGGGCCAGATGGGCGTTTCCGTTCGTTGCCGCAATCGAATGATCCTTGGGGCGAGGCTAGAGATACTTGTGTCTGACGCGAGCGCCCCGCCTCAGCTCGTCATGCCGGACTTGATCCGGCAGCCCGCTTCTTGCTGCAGGGGGAGGTAGCGGGATCCCGGATCAAGTCCGGGGTGACGGAGTTGGAAGCGAAACGATTGGGATTGAGCGATGACGAACGCGCGGGGACTTCGGTACAGCAACGTCGCGATCGCGCTGCATTGGGCGATCGTGGCGCTGATCCTGTTCAACCTCGCCACCGGCCTGCTCTTCGACGATATGGGCAAGGCGATGCGCAGTGCGTTGATCGCGCCACATATTTCCTCCGGCATCACGGTGCTGGCGCTGACCGCGATCCGCATCGGCTGGCGGCTGACGCACCGGCCACCGCCCTATCTGCCGATGGCGGCATGGGAGAAGGCACTCGCCAAGACCGTTCACGTGCTGCTTTATCTCGCGATGCTCGGCATGCCGCTCAGCGGCTGGGCGATGATCTCCGCGCATGCCGACAGTCCGCCGGTCGCGAAGGGCACCGCCGCGCCGACGCCGGTCGATCAGCCGCCGGGGGCAAGGCCTGCGCCGCCGCCGCATAAGCCGACGATGATTTGGGGGGTGATCCCGCTGCCCAAGATCGCGCCGATCGTCCGCATCGGCGACGGCCGCGACGGCGAGGCCAAGCTCCACGAGGCGCACGAGTTCTTCGAGAGCAAGCACGCGATCGGCGGCTGGGTGCTGCTCGCGCTGCTGGTGCTGCACGTCGCCGGCGCGCTCAAGCACCAGATGGTGGATCGCGAGCGCGAGCTGGCGCGGATGGGATTGGGGCGCGCCTGAACCAACGCCAAGAGGGGTGCGTCTCGGCCCGGTCGGGCTGAGCGCAGTCGAAGCCCACGCGCTCGCTTGGCCGCACTTCGACTTCGCTCAGTGCGAACGGCGGCAAAGGGTCGAGCGTCGATCGGTCTGCGAGTCTACTGATCCCGCAGGCCGATGCCGATGCTCGCGCGGACCAGCTCGGCCTCGGACGAGACGACCGGATAGGCGCAATAATCCGCCGCATAATAAGCCGCGGGGCGGTGATTGCCGGAGAGGCCGATGCCGCCGAACGGCGCGTTCGAGGGCGCGCCGGTGGTCGGCCGGTTCCAGTTGACGATGCCGGCGCGGGCGTTCGCCCAGAAGCGATCGTAGAGCTGCGGGCTGCCGCCGATCAGCGCCGCCGAGAGGCCGAAGCGCGTGCTGTTCGCCTCGATCAGCGCGGCATCGAAATCCTCGACGCGGATCACCTGCAGGATCGGGCCGAACAGCTCCTCGTCGGGGCGGTTGGCGATCCCCGTGACGTCGATCATCGCGGCGGTGAGGAACGGGCGCCCCTCGATCGGGCGCTCGAGGTGGACGATCGGGCGTCCGCCCTTGAGGATGAGATCTAGGAAGCCTTCCTGCAGCGCGTCGGCGGCGGCGTTGTCGATTACCGGACCCATGAACGGCGCCGGCGTCGAATGCGGCTCGGCGACGATCATGCGGCGGATGATCTTGCCGATCTCTGCGAGCAGCGGCTCGTGTGCGCCGTCCCTGACGATAAGCCGGCGCGCGCAGGTGCAGCGCTGGCCCGCAGTCTGGAAGGCGGACTGCACGACGATCACCGCGGCGACGTGGATGTCGGGCGCGTCCCACACGATCAGCGGGTTGTTGCCGCCCATTTCGAGCGCGAGGATCTTGTTGGGCGTCGCCGCGAACTGCTTGTGGAGCGCGAGCCCGCCGCGCGCCGACCCTGTGAACAGCAGCCCGTCGATGCCAGCATGGCCGGCGAGCGCCGCGCCCTCGGCGGGGCCGCCGACGAGCAGCCGCGCGCAATCCTTGGGCACGCCGGCTTCATGATAGCAGTCGATCAGGAAGGCGCCCGACGCTGGCGTCTTCTCGGACGGCTTGAACACCACCGCGTTGCCCGCGATCAGCGCCGGCACGATATGGCCGTTGGGCAGGTGCGCGGGGAAGTTGAACGGGCCGAGCACCGCGAGCACGCCGTGCGGCTTGTGGCGCACCGCGCTACGCGCGCCCATCGCGCCTTCGAGCCGGCGCTGCGAAGTGCGTTCCGAATAGGCGCCGATCGAAATCTCGATCTTGTTGACGACGCTCTCGATCTCGGTGCGCGCTTCCCACAGCGGCTTGCCGGTCTCGCGCGCGATCAGGTCGGCGAAGGGCTCGGCGCGGGCGCGCACGACGTTGGCGAAGCGGCGCAGCGTCTCGAAGCGATAGACGGAGGGGCGGGAGGCCCATTCCGGCCAGCCGGCGCGGGCGCGCGTCACCTCGGCATCGGCGTCGCCGGTCTCGCCCTGCCAAAGCGTCGCGCCAGTCGCGGGTTCGGTCGAGATCAGCTGGGCCATGTGTGCCGGTCGGCTTTCGAAACTTTGGAGATTACCAGCATCTTTTGCAGACCGGGGTCAACGGGGCATCACGCTCAGATGAAGACTCGACGTTCACCGTCTCGGCGTCAGGCGCCGATCCCGGCGACAGCCGCCGCGCCGGTCGCGGCGGCGGCAATCGCGTTGAGCAGCGTCGGAATATCAGGCGTGCGCTCGGAGTCGGGACGATCCAGATAGGCGAGGATCGTCGGCCAAGCTGCCGCTGCGAACCACAGGATACCCGAGGCGACCGCGAAGGCTGTCGACCAGTAGCGGGCGTTGAACGGCGTCGATCGCTGCGCATAAATCGAAGCCACGAAGATCGTCGCCGAGAGCGTCAGCAACCAGAAGGCGCTGCGTTCATCCAGCACTCGCCCCGTCACGCCCTCAGTCTTTCGAGCGCCTTAACCCTGCGTCGAGGAGCAGGCCGCCGAAGCCGAAGACCATCACACCGACCAGAGCGTACCAAGCCACTTGCGGCCCCAACGGAGAGGCCGGGCTCAGGAGATATCCCGCGACCAGTGCGATCACGAGGGCGATCGCCGGCCGTCGGAGCGAAAGGCGGCGCGCGCCCTCCGCGGGAGCCGCGAGATCAAGCGTGCGGACGGGCGGCATCGGCTCGTGCAGCGGCAGGCGGCTCGGCCGCTCCGTGATGAAATGGGATTTCGCGTTCATGCAAACGATACGGACATGGCTGGTACAAGCGACCGCATGGTTCCCCTTTCCCTGCTGTCACGCTAGCCGCCTCGCTAAACACCGAGACGATCGATAACAAGGCCAAGGTGAACTCGGTCTGATCAAGAATGGTTCATTCCGTGCTAGGTTCCGCGCGCAAGTTATCGCATGGCCTCGCCAAATCTTCGTATGGTTGCGATCTTGGCGTCGAAGAGGCTCCAGTCGTCGCGTTCCGCGATCGGCGCCCAGATCGCCTCGACCTCGTCGATGAGCATCGAACAGGGCTCGGCGTCCGACCAGTAGGGATGGTCGAGTGCGACGGCAGGCTCGAACCGCGCTACCTGCTCGGCGAACGGGGCGAAGGCCGGGCTCGCATAGATGCCGTCGGCGGGCGAGGGGCCGCGGCGGCGGCCGCCGCGCCAATCGAACCAGAAGCGATCGAGGCTGACCCGGCTCTCGCGCAGGCCGGTCTCGATCGCTTCGGCGAGCGCGAGATCCTCCTGCTCCGAACGCCGCCCGACGCCGAGTCGGCCGAGCAGCGCCGCGACCATCGCCGCCTCATAATGCTCGGCGAAGGTGTCGAGCGGCGGCGCCAGCGCTTCGACCTCGACTGTCGCGCGCAACGACAGCGCGAGCTGGACGACGTCCCAGTGGATCGCCTGCGCCTGGCGGCCATAGGCGTAGAGGCCCTGCTGATCGAAATAAGCCGCGGTGAAGCCTGGATCGAAGCTCGGCGCCCAGCGCCAGGGGCCGTAGTCGAAGCTCTCGGCGGTGACGTTGATGTTGTCGCTGTTGAGCACGCCGTGGACGAAACCGGCGGCCATGTAGGAGGCGGCGAGGCGCGCGGTGCCGCGCACGACATGGCCGAGCAGCCGCGCGGGCGCGTCGGCGCCGCCGCCCTTCTCGCCGAACAGCTCGGTGAGGCAATAGTCGGTGAGGCGGCGCAGGCCGGCTTGGTCGTTGAAATAAGCAAGGCGCTGGAAAGCACCGATGCGGATGTGACTGTGGCTCAGCCGCACCAGCACCGCCGAGCGGGTGGGCGAAGGCTCGTCGCCGCGATGGAGCGCCTCGCCGGTCTCGATCAGCGAGAAGCTTTTCGAGGTGTTGACGCCCAGCGCCTCGAGCATCTCGGTCGCGAGCACCTCGCGGACCCCGCCCTTGAGCGTCAGCCGGCCATCGCCGAAGCGGCTGTAGGGCGTCTGCCCCGATCCCTTAGTGCCGAGATCGAGCAGTCGCTCCCGTCCGTCGCGCAGCTGTGCGAACAGGAAGCCGCGGCCATCGCCGATATCGGGATTGTACACGCGGAACTGGTGGCCGTGGTAGCGCAGCGCCAGCGGCTCGGCGAGGCTGCCCGGCAGCGGCCGGAACCGCCCGAAATGCCCGACCCATGCCACCGCGTCGAGATCGCCGAGCCCGACCGCGTCTGCCCAGCGCTGGTTGCGGAAGCGGAGAACGTGCTGCGGGAACTCCGCCGGCCGGACCGGATCGTAGAAATCGGTGCCCAGCGTGAGGATAGCGGCCTCGGGCCGATAGGCGGATGGTTGCGGCGCGGGCGACATGCCGCGATATGGGGGCGGCCAAGCGGGAGGCGCAAGCATGGCGGGTTGGCGGGACGGCTTCTGGTGGTCAGAGGATAGCCTCCGCCTCCATTATCGCGATTATGCCGACGGCGAGCATCACGCCCGGCCGCCGATCCTCTGCCTGCCCGGGCTCACGCGCAACGTGCGCGACTTCGAGGGCATCGCCGAGGCGCTGGCGCCCAACTGGCGTGTGATCTGCGCGGAGCTGCGCGGCCGCGGTGAAAGCGCCTATGACAAGAATCCGTTGAACTATGTGCCGCTGATCTACCTGCGCGACATCGAGGCGCTGGTGACGCAGCTCGGCCTCGGCCGTTTCGTGCTGTTCGGAACTTCGCTCGGCGGCCTGCTCGCGATGCTGCTCGGCGCCTCGGGCGCGGGCCGGCTCGCCGGCGTGCTGCTCAATGACATCGGCCCGGTGATCGAGGAGGAGGGGCTGGCGCGAATCCGTACCTATGTCGGCAAGGGCGGTAGCTGGCCGACCTGGTTGCATGCCGCGCGTGCGATCGCCGAGGTGCAGGGCGTCGCCTACCCCGACTACGACATCGAAGATTGGCTGCGCATGGCCAAGCGGCTGTGCCGGCTGACCCCTGCCGGCCGCGTCGTGCTCGATTATGATGCGCGGCTCGCGGAGCCGTTCCGCCAAGTCCAGGGCGCGGCGCCGTCGACCGATCTGTGGCCTACGCTGGACAGCCTGCGCGACGTGCCCGGCCTGATCGTGCGCGGCGGCCTTTCCGACGTGCTCTCGCCCTCGATCGCCGAGGAGATGGCGCGCCGTCTGCCGCGCGCCGAGCTCGTCACGCTGCCGCGCGTCGGCCATGCGCCCTCACTGGACGAGCCGGAGGCGCGGCGCGCGATCAATCGCCTGCTGACGCGCGTAGCGGCGTAGCGTCGGAGAATGCACGGGTCACGCACGCACCCGCTACGGCGTTAGCAGCGCATGGACTTGGTCCGAGGGTTGGCAGTTCGGGACCGGCTGCACATCGCGACGTGATCCGCGACACCCCACGTTAAGCGGGCGTGAGGCATAAGCGGACCGTGCCCGTTCGGATCCTGCATCTTCATTCCACCTTCGCCCCCGGCGGCAAGGAGATGCGCGCGGTCCGCCTGATGAACGCCTGGGGGCCCGCCGCCGAGCACGCCGTGCTGAGCGCAGTGCCCGACGCGCTCGGCGCTCGCGCGCTGATCGCGCCGGGGGTCAGGGTGGCGTTTCCGGGCGCACCGTCGCTCGAGGGGCGGCCGGCGCTCGGCCGCTATCGCCAGCTCGCCCGGTTCATGGCCGGCTTCGATCTCGTGCTGAGCTACAATTGGGGCTCGATGGACGGGGTGATGGCGCGCCGCCTGTTCGCGCCGGTGATGAAGCTGCCGCCGCTGATCCACCACGAGGACGGGTTCAACGAGGACGAACTCGTCCGCCAGAAGTCCAAGCGGGTGCACTTCCGCCGCGCCGCGCTCGGCGCCGCGCACGCGCTCGTGGTGCCGTCCGAGCGGCTCGAGCGCATCGCGCGCAAGAGCTGGGGGCAATCGGCGCGGCGCGTGCGGCGCATCGCCAACGGGATCGCGGTCGAGCGGTTCGTCGGGGCGCCGGTGCCGGGTGCGATCCCCGGCTTCCGGCGCGAGCCCGGCGACGTCGTGATCGGCACCGTCGCGGGCTTGCGCGCGGTCAAGAACCTGCCGCGGCTGGTGCGCGCGCTCGCCGCCAGCCGCGTGAAGGCACGGCTGGTGATCGTCGGCGAGGGGCCGGAGCGCGCAGCCATTGTCGCCGAAGCGGAGCGACTGGGGATCGGCGATCGCGTGCTGCTGCCGGGCTTCGTCGCTCATCCCGAACAGTATGTGGGCCATTTCGACATTTTCGCACTCTCGTCGGACAGCGAGCAGTTTCCGATCAGCCTCGTCGAGGCGATGGCGGCCTGTCTGCCGACGGTATCCACCGAAGTGGGGGACGTGCGCGCGATGGTCGCGGCGCCGAACAAGCCCTATGTCGTGCCGCTCGAGGACGAGGACGGTCTTGCCGCCGCGATCGCGCGCCTGGCCGAAAGCCGCGACCTTCGTCATCGCATCGGCGCGGCCAACCGCGCCCATGCCGAGGCGCATTATCGCGAAGGCGCGATGATCGCCGCCTATCGCGCGCTCTATGAGGAAGCGATGCGGCGGCCGGGCGCGCTGGCAAACCGCTAAAAGAAATCCGTTCGCTCAGGATGAACGGAACCGACCGGGAGGCGAGGACGGAAACCTCACTGCAAACATTACAGTTTCTTCATGCAAGTTTTTGCGGCTCTGCTATGAGCGCGCGGATTTCCGTGTGGAGATGCTGGTGTTCAAGGGTCTGCGGCCGATATTCTATGGCGGACGCGAGGTGTGGCCGCTGGTCGAAGGCGGCAAGGGCGTGTCCGCCACCAATCATGCGAGCTCGGGCGCCTGGGCGGCTGCGGGCGGCATCGGCACCGTCTCGGCGGTCAATGCCGACAGCTACGATCCCGAGGGCAAGATCGTCCCGCAGGTCTACCACGCGCTGACCCGGCGCGAGCGCCACGAGGAACTGATCCGCTACGCGATCGACGGCGCGGTCGAGCAGGTCAAGCGCGCCTACGAGATCGCCGGCGGCAGGGGCGCGATCAACATCAACGTGCTGTGGGAGATGGGCGGCGCGCAGCAGGTGCTGCAGGGCGTGCTCGAACGCACCAAGGGGCTCGTCGCGGGCGTCACCTGCGGCGCCGGCATGCCCTATCGGCTGTCCGAGATCGCCGCCTCGCACGAGGTCAGCTACCTGCCGATCATCAGCTCCGCGCGCGCGTTCCGGGCGCTGTGGAAGCGCGCCTATTCGAAGGCGGCGGAGTGGCTCGCGGCGGTGGTCTACGAGGATCCGTGGAAGGCGGGCGGCCATAACGGTCTTTCCAACGCCGAAGATCCGCTGGTCCCCGAGGATCCCTATCCGCGCGTGAAGGCGCTGCGCGAGACGATGCGCGAGGGCGGCATCCCCGATTCGACGCCGATCGTGATGGCGGGCAACGTCTGGTTCCTGCGCGAGTGGGACGACTGGATCGACAATGTCGAGCTCGGCAGCATCGCCTTCCAGTTCGGCACGCGGCCGCTGCTCACGCAGGAGAGCCCGATCCCGGAGGCGTGGAAGCAGCGACTGACCGAGTTGAACGAGGGCGACGTGCTCCTGCACCGCTTCTCGCCGACCGGCTTCTATTCGAGCGCGGTGCGCAACGACTTCCTGCGCAACCTCGAGGCGCGTTCCGAGCGGCAGGTGCCGTTCTCGACGCAAGCGGCGGGGGACCACCAGTATCAGCTCGACGTTGGCGTGAAGGGCAAGAGCTTCTGGGTGACCAAGGGCGACCTCATCCGCGCGCGCGAATGGGTGGGGCAGGGCTACACCGTCGGCCTCAAGACGCCCGACAACACGCTCGTCTTCGTCACGCCGGAGGAGACGAAGATCATTCGCCGCGATCAAGCCGACTGCATGGGCTGCCTCAGCCAGTGCCAGTTCTCATCCTGGGCGGACAGCGAGACCAACTCGACCGGCCGGCTGGCCGATCCGCGCAGCTTCTGCATCCAGAAGACGCTGCAGGAGATCGCGCATGGCGGCGACATCGACCACAATTTGATGTTCGCCGGCCACGCCGCCTATCGCTTCAAGCAGGACCCCTTCTATTCCAACGGCTTCGTGCCGACCACAAAGCAGCTCGTCGATCGCATCCTGACGGGGGACTGAACCCGCATCTCCCCTCCCTGGAAGGGAGGGGCCGGGGGTGGGTTGCTTCGATGTAAAGCGCTCCGCCGCGTATCCACCCACGCCAACCCTTCCCTTCCAGGGAGGGCTACGGGTCGTAGGGAGAGGGCTTTCCGGCTCTCAAGATTATCTGCGGTTTCGTCCGCGCGCTACCGCCATTACGCTGCGCCCGATGACCCGCACCGGCCTCATCATCCGCCACACCCCGTTCGAAGGCATCGCCGGCTTCCGCGAGCCGGTGGAGGCAGCGGGCTATGCGCTCGAGCGGATCGACGTGAGCTGCCAGAGCTTCGCGAAGATCGATTTCGAGGGGCCAGACCTCATCCTGCTGATGGGCGGCCCGATGGGTGTCTACGAGACCGATCGCCACCCTTGGCTCGCCGCCGAGATCGAAGCGGTGCGGCATCGCATCGCGGCGGGCAAGCCGACGATCGGCGTCTGCCTCGGATCGCAGCTGATCGCCGCCGCGCTCGGCGCGCGGGTCTATCCCGGCCCGGTGAAGGAGGTCGGCTTCGCGCCGGTCGCGATAAACGAGGCGGGTGCCGCCTCGCCGCTGCGGCATCTGGAAGACGTGCCGGTGCTGCACTGGCACGGCGACACGTTCGATCTGCCCGCGGGCGCCGAGCTGCTCGCCTCGACGCGGGCCTATCCCAACCAGGCGTTTCGCAAGGGTGACCGGTTGCTCGCGCTGCAATGCCATCCCGAGATGGGAACGGACGAACGCTTCGAAGTGTGGCTTGCGGAGGGCGAAGACTATGTTGCGCAGGCTGGGACCGACGTGCCGACGCTGCGGCGGGATTATGCAGCGCTAGGGCCAAGCGCAGTGGCGGCGGGACGCACGCTCATCGCGGAGTGGATAGCAGGGCTAGGCTAGTCAGCTGCGCGCGAACTGTCGGCGGCAGCTTTCGCCCCGGTGGCCGCCATTCGCAGTGGGCGGGACCCCGGGTCAAGCCCTGGGTGACGTAGTTGGTAGGACAGCTTTCGCCCATTAGCGGACCTTAAGCTCCCCTCCCTGGAGGGGAGGGGCTGGGGGTGGGTTGCGGCGCTCGGAGCGCTCGCTAGGCTGCGACGATGGAGCGCGTTCCGCCGGAGCTGACCAGCAACGCGCGCTGCCTACGCTCCGGATCGACGTTCGAGGAACGTTTGTTGTGGAGCGTCCTTTGCCAGCAGCGGCCGCGCTTCACCCGGCAGCTCGTCGTCGATCGCTTCATTCTCGACTTCGCCTGCCGTAGCCTGAAGATCGCCATCGAGGTCGATGGTGGTCAGCACGGCGTTTGCGGCGATGAGGACGCGGACCGCACCGCTGAACTCGAGCGACGCGGATGGATCATCCTGCGGTTCTGGAACAGCGAGGTGCGGAACGCGCTTGCGGCTGTGGTCGGGGCTATCAACGAGGCGATCGCCCGCGCCGCAACCCACCCCCAGCCCCTCCCTTCCAGGGAGGGGAGCTAGCGGCAACTCTCCACCAAAAGCGGGCGCTGCCGATCCGCCGGGAGGTCTAAGCCCAGCCCTCGATGACCTGATCGGGCGGGCGGTGGCCATCGACCCAGGCGCGGATGTTGGCGATCACCTTGGTACCGGTCGCGCTGCGCGCCTCGACTGTCGCCGAACCCATGTGCGGCAGCAATACGACATTCTGGAGCGCGAGCAGGCGCCGGTCGATCGCGGGCTCATGCTCGAACACGTCGAGACCGGCGCCGGCGATGGCGCCGTTCTCGAGCGCGTCGATCAGCGCGGCCTCTTCGACGATCTCGCCACGCGCGATGTTGATCAGATAGCCCTGCGCGCCGATCAGCTCGAGCCGCTCGCGCCCAAGCAGATGATGCGTCTCGGGCGTGTGCGGGCAATGGATCGAGACGATGTCGACGTCGGCGAGCATCTCGTCGAGGTCGGCGGAGTAGATCGCGCTGGTCTCCTGCTCCACCACCTCCGGCAGGCGGCGGCGGTTGTGATAGCGGACCGACAGGCCGAAGGCGCGGGCGCGGCGGGCGACCGCCTGGCCGATGCGGCCCATGCCGATTATGCCCATCGTCTTGCCGGAGAGCCGATGGCCGAGCATGAAACAGGGGCTCCAGCCGCTCCAATGGCCGGCGCGGACCAGCTTTTCGCCCTCGGCCAGCCGCCGCACCACCGACACGATCAGCGCGATCGTCATGTCGGCAGTATCTTCGGTGAGCACGCCCGGAGTGTTGGTGACGAGGATGCCGCGCGTGCGCGCCGCCTTCAGATCGATATGGTCGACGCCGGCGCCGAAGCTCGCGATCAGCTTGAGCCGGTCGGGCGCGGCGGCGATCAGATCGGCGTCGAGTTCGTCGGTGACGGTCGGCACCAGCACGTCGCACGCCGCCATCGCCGCTGCGAGGGCATCGCGCGACGGCGCCTCCTCCGAAGCCGCGAAGGCGACGTCGAACAGCTCGGCCATGCGCGCCTCGACGTCGCACGGCAGCCGTTGCGTCACGACGACGCGCGGTCGGGCGGGGCGGGAGGGCGAGCTCGGCATCCGCCTCCCCGCTAGGCGCGCGCCGTCCACAGCGTCAAGCACGGGCGCGGTTGATGCGGCGCTTTGCTTGGCGCTAAGGCGGGCAAATTGATCCTGTGGGCTTCCCGTTCGGGCCGAGCTCGCCGAAGCCTGTTCTTCTTTCGCGGTGAAGAAAGAGCGGCCCTTCGACAAGCGCGGTCGATCGGCGTGTTGAGTGGAGACCGGCGAGATGCAGAAGGTGATGGGAGCACTGCTCCTGATGATCGGGCTTGCCGGTGCCGCGCAGGCCGATGTCGCCAAGAAGCCGCCCTATTGGGCCTCAATCACCGCCGGCCAGGCGCGGATGCGCACCGGTCCGGGGCGCAACTTCCCAGCCTCCTGGCTCTATCAGCGCGCCGGGCTGCCGCTGAAGGTCGTCGAGATCTACCAGAGCTGGCGCAAGGTGCAGGATCCCGACGGCGCCGAGGGCTGGCTGCTCGTCCACCTGCTCGGCGACAAGCGCACCGCGATGATCAAGGATGCGCCGAAGCCGCTGCGCGTCTCGCCCGATCGCGAGTCGCGCGTCGCCTGGATGGCGGCGCCGGGCGTCGTCGGCCGGATTTCGCATTGCGCCAACGGTTGGTGCAACTTCGATGCCGGCGGCCGCGCCGGCTATGTCGAGATCGCGGACATCTGGGGCGTCGATCCCGGCGAACAGGTGCCCTGAGCGCGGGCGTGACGCCACGCGACATCGTCGTCGGCGATATCGGCGGCACCCATGCGCGCTTCGCGATCGCGTGCTTGGGCGGGGGCGTGCCGGTGCTGCGCGACGTCGTCAGCCTGCCGGCGCACGACTATCCCGATCTCGCCGCCGCGCTGCGCTGCTATGGCGAGCGGCTCGGCCGGCCGCTGCCGGAGGCCGCCGCTTTCGCCGTGGCGGGGCCGGTGCGCGGCGCGACGATCAGCTTCACGAACAGCCCGTGGCGGATCGCGCGGGACGGGCTCGCCGAAGCGCTCGGGTTGGAGCGGGTGCTGCTGATCAACGATTTCGGCGCGGTCGGCCATGCCGTTGCGGTGCTGCCGGAGGGTGATTTCGCGCGGGTTTGCGGACCCGAGGGACCGCTGCCGACCCACGGCGCGATCAGCATCGTCGGCCCCGGCACCGGGCTCGGCGTCGCGATCGTGCTGCGCGGCGCTGCCGGCGCGCAGGTGATCGAGACGGAGGGCGGCCATACCGCGTTCGCGCCGCTCGACGCATTCGAGCAGGCACTGCACGCGCGGCTGCTGCGGCGGCATGGCCGCGTTTCGAACGAGCGCGTGGTGTGCGGGGCAGGGCTGGTCGCGATCCATGAAGCGCTGCGGGCCGAGGAGGGGCAGAAGGCCGCGCCCCTCGCCGACGCCGATCTCTGGGCGGCCGCGCTCGGCGGCGATGATCCGCACGCGCGCGCCGCGCTCGATCGCTTCTGCCTGAGCTACGGCGCGGTCGTCGGCGATCTCGCGCTCGCCCACGGTGCCGCCGGGGTCGTGCTCGTCGGCAGCCTGACCCAGCGCATGATAGCGCCGCTACGCGCGTCCGGCTTTGCCGCGCGCTTCACCGCCAAGGGGCGGCACAGCGGCTATATGGGTGCGATCCCGGTCCGGCTCGCGACGCATCCGCAGCCCGGGCTGCTTGGCGCGGCGGCGGCGTTCGCGGCGGCGGCATGACTATTCGGCGGCGAGCCGCAGCGCGCCCGCGCCGCCCGAGCGTGACCGTTCGGCTTCGGCCATATAGTCGCGCGTGATCGGTAGCGCATCGATGCGCTTGGCGAGCTGAAGCTGGAACACCATCAGCCCGCCCTCGCGGAACGCCACCTCGGCGCCGGCGAGATAGAATTCGAACATGCGGAAGAAGCGTTCGTCATATTCGGCGAGGATCGCTTCCTGCTGCGCGACGAAGCGCGCGCGCCACCGCCGCAGCGTCTCGGCATAGTGCAGCCGGAGGATCTCCATGTCGGTGATCCAGAGGCCGGCCCGCTCGATGCGCGGGATCACCTCCGAAAGCGCGGGGATGTAGCCGCCGGGGAAGATGTACTTCGCCAGCCAGGCGTTGGTGACCGCCGGCTCGCCGTGGCGGCCGATCGCATGGACGACCGCGACGCCGTCTTCCTCGAGAAGCCGCGCGATCGCGTCGAAATAGTTTTGGTAGTTGGGCACGCCGACATGCTCGAACATGCCGACCGAGACGATGCGATCGAAGCTGCCCGTGACGTCGCGATAATCGACGAGTTGGAAGCGGGCGTGATCGGCGAGGCCGGCCTCCCGCGCACGCTCGTTGGCGAGCAGATGCTGCGCGGTCGAGAGCGTCACGCCGGTGACGTCGGCGCCCCAATCGCCCGCAAGGGTGAGACCCATGCCGCCCCAGCCGCAGCCGATGTCGAGCACGCGGGCGCCGGGGCGGAGATCGAGCTTGGCGGCGATGTGCGCCTTCTTCGCGGCCTGCGCCTGATCGATGGTCATCGCAGGGTCGGCGAAATAGGCGCAGCTATACTGCATGTCGGCATCGAGGAAGCGGCGGTAGAGCGCGTTCGAGATGTCGTAATGGCGGGCGACGTTGCGACGCGCGGCGACGCGGCCGTTCCACTGGCTGAGGTGACGATGGACCCAGCGCCAGACGCGCACCGGCCAGGCGCGATTGTCGTGGCCATAGCCGAGCGACTGGTTCTGCCCCGCGAGCAGCAGCAGATCGTAGATCGTGCCGCGCTCCATCACGAGGCGGCCGTCCATATAGGCTTCACCGACGGCGAGATCGGGGCGGAGCGCCATGCGCAGCCCGGTCCAGTGCGAGCCGACGCGGATTGCGATGTCCGAGCCGCTGCCATCGCCGAAGCGGCGCACGCGCCCGCCGGGTCCGGTGATCGTCAGCGAGCCCTGCTTGACGATGCGACCGATCAGGCTGGCCAGGTCCATAGCCTCTCCTTTCATGCCTGTCGGCCTTAGGTCGCGCGGGTTGGCGGATGCGTCAAGGCGTGCCGGACGTGCGGCTAATCCATGTTGGCGAGCAGGCGGGGCGAGGCGTCCGCGCCAATCAGGCGGAGCGGGCGGCCAGCGTGAAACGCGCGGCGGCGGCCGCGACGGTCTCGATCGGCGCGGCATAGTCCGCCTCGATCCAGGCGCGCGCGATCCGCATCGTCGCGCCCATCACGCCGGCGCGGAGCAGCGGATCGTCGACGCCGGGCGCGATCAGCGCAGCGAGCGCGACGCCGAAATGCTTCGCGACCGCGCGGATCTCATCCGAATCGTGATGGAGATCGACTACGAACATCCGCGCCAGCCCCGGATGCTCCGCCAGCGCAGTGAACAGCGCGCCGAGTGCCGCGCCGCCGTCGCCGTTCGCGCGCTCGCGCACGCCTTCGAGCAGCCGCGCGCATACCGCCTCGAACACCGCGAGGAACAGCGCATCGCGGTTGGCGAAGGATTCGTAAAAGTAGCGCGCCGTCAGCCCGGCCTCGGCGCAGATCATCGCCACCGAGGCGTCGGCGGGCCCGACGCGGCCGTAAAGCGCCAGTGCGGCGCGCATCAGCTTCTCGCGCCGCTCGGCGATGCGGGCTTCCTGGCTTTGGCCGCCATAGCGGCGTTCGGCGCTCATGGTCATCGCGGCGTGTTGACACATGCCGCGCCAACTGACAAACAGACAATCAAGATTGTCAGATAAGGATTGTGAACATGGCCTCCCGCGCTGCCGACCTGCCGATGGCCCGCCGCGCCGACTGGCGGACGGCGCTGCCAGCGTTGCTCCGCCTGCTGTCGGATGCCGGCGATACGGCCCAGGTGTTCCGGATCATGCAGGCGCTCAACGGCGGCGTCATCCAGCGCAACTATGATCGCCTCATCCGCACGCGCGAGGGCGGGCGCATCGCGTTCGAGCATGTCGAGCTCGCCGAGCGTTTCGGTGATCCGGCGTGGCTCGCGGAATTCGGCGCGGGCAGCGTCGGCGCGGCCTATGCGGAGTTCCTGCGCGCCACCGGCTTCTCGGCCCAGGGGCTGGCCGAGGTCGGCCGTGTTGTCCATCCCGAGCGGATCGAGCATCCCTATGCGTGGTTCGGGCGCCGCCAGCGCGACACCCACGACGTCTGGCACGTGCTCACCGGCTATGCCGCCAACGCGCCGCTCGGCGAAGCCTGCCTCGTCGCCTTCACCTATGCGCAGACCGGCGGCCCGGGCTGGGCGCTGATCGCGATCGGCATCGCGCTCAAGGCGATCGCGCGACCGCACACGCTGAAGGTGGGGCGCGCGCTCTGGGAAGGCTATCGCAACGGCCGCGCCGCCGCCTGGCTCGCCGGCGAGGATTACGAGCGCCTGTTCGCCGAGCCGATCGACACGGCACGAGCGCGGCTGCGGATCAAACCGGCGCGGCGCTATCAGGAAGCGAGGGCGGCGCTGGCAGCGGACGGCGCTCTCTAAGAGCGCGAGTCCCGAAGACGCTCGGCAGCCGACTTCATCCGCCCCAAGCTCGCTTGAGGAGGATGAGCAGCGGCTCTCCACCTAGCCGGCCGGAGCGCGGCGAAAGACTGGAACGCGGCGTTAAAAGTCCGGGAGCGCCTGCTTCGTTCGGGCCCAGCTCTTGAGCGCCTTCGATCCCGCGCGCTTCACCAGCTCCTCCGCGTCGGCGATGGTGTAGCGGCCCGGCGCGTCGAGGCCGTCGAGTTCGTCCCAGGTGATCGGCGCCGCGACGGTCGCCTTCGGGCGGGCGCGGGCCGAGTAAGGGAGGACGGCGGTCGCGCCGCGCTGGTTGCGCAGCCAATCGAGGAAGATGCGGCCCGTTCGCTGCACCTTCTTCATGTTCGCGGTGAACCGCTCGGGATGCGCGGACGCCATCGCCTCGGCAAAGCGATGCGCGAAATCCTTGACCTCCGGCCAGCGCTTTGAGCGATCGAGCGGCACGACGACGTGGACGCCCTTGCCGCCGGAGAGCATCGGATCGCTGACGAGCCCCATCTCGCCGAGCACGTCGCGTAGCTGCACGGCCGCGCGCTTGACCTCCTCGAAGCCGAGCCCCTCGTCGGGATCGAGATCGAAAACGAGGCGGTCGACCGCCTCGACATCGTCGGCGAGGCTGCCCCAGCCGTGGAACTCGATCGTGCCCATCTGCACGCAGGTCATCAGCCCGGTGCCGTCGTCGACGTAGAGATAGGGCTCCTCATGCCCGTCCTTCTCGCGGATGGGCACGTGCTTGACCGCGTCGCCGAAGCTGCCGGCATCGTGCTTCTGGAAGAAGCAGTGCTTGGCGCGACCCTGCGGGCAGCGGACGAGACTCACCGGGCGGTGCGCCAGCCATTCGAGCATCGGCGCGGCGACGGCGGCGTAATAGTCCGCGAGCTGGCCCTTGGTGATGCCGCTCTCCGGATAGACGACGCGATCGCGATTGCTGATCGCGACGCCGAAGGGCTTGTCGTCGCCAGCCTTCTTCGCACGTGAGGGAGCAGCCTTCTTCGCCTCGGCGACCGGTTCGGGCGTCTCGACCACGACTTCCGTAGCCGGCTTGTCCTCGCGCAGGCCGAGAAAGCTCGGATGCCTGAGCACGCCGTCGTCGGTCGTCTCGGTGAAGGCGATTTCGGCGACGAGCTTGGGGCTGATCCACTGCGCGCCGCGAACCGCCGCGCGCGGCGCCTCGACCGTCGCGGTATCACGCGCCAGCGGACGCATGCGCTCCATCAGCATCTCGGCGGTGTCGGCGTTGAAGCCTGTGCCGACCTTGCCGGCATAACGCAGGCCGCCGCTATCGTGGACGCCGAGCAGCAGCGAGCGGAAGCGTCGCCCGCTCTTGTCGCTGGGCGTCCAGCCGACGATCACGAACTCCTGCCGGCGCGTGCATTTGATCTTGAGCCAGGCCTGCGTGCGTCGGCCGCGATAAGGCGCGTCCGCGCGCTTCGAGACGATGCCCTCATAGCCTTCGCCGCACAGCGCCTTGAGCATCGTCTCGCCTGAGGTCTCGACATGCTCGGCGTAGCGGATCGGCGCGGAAACGCCGTCGAGCAGCGCCTGTAGCCGTCGCTTGCGCTCGATGTTCGGAAGCGCGGCGAGATCCTCGCCATCCTCCTCGATCAGATCGAACGCGAAATAAGCGAAGTCGCCGCTGCCTTCCTTGATGCTCGCCTGCAGCGCCTGGAAGTTCGGCTTGCCGTCGGCGCCGAGCGCGACGACCTCGCCGTCGATCAGCGCCGGGCCGATGTTCGCGTGCGCGGCGGCAGCGACGATCGTCGCAAAGCGATCTGACCAGTCCTGCCCCGAGCGGGTATAAGCCTTGGCCGTGCCGGGCGCGACCGCGAGCAGGCAGCGATAGCCGTCGTATTTGACTTCGTGGATCCAGCCGGTGCCGGTCGGCGGCTGGTCGACAAGCGTCGCGAGCTGCGGCGGGCGGAAGGCGGGAAGGGGGGCGTTGGATCGGGCGCCGCGCTTCTCCTTTCCGTCATTCCGGCGTAGGCCGGAATCCAGTTCCGCCGTCGCGGTTCTTGCAGACGTAGCGCGGCTGGATCCCGGCCTTCGCCGGGATGACGAAGAAGGTGCAGGCTTTGCCTCCGGCTGATCGTCGGCCTTGCGGTTCGAATGCCACACGCTCTTGCCCTCGGCGATCTGGACCATCGTGCGCTCCGAACGCACGCTCGTCAGCGCCTTGTCGACGAGATCGCCGCTCGCGCCGGCATGGTCGTCCTCGACCTTGCGGAGCAGCCAATTCTCGCCGCGCTCGCCGGCGCGGGGCTTCAGGCGGATCAGGATCCACTCGCCCTTCATCCGTCGCCCATGCAGCGTAAAGTGGAGATGGCCCTCCTCGATCGTCTTAGAGGGGTCCTTGCCGGGCGCGGGCTCCCAGGTGCCTTCGTCCCACAGCATGACGGTGCCGCCGCCATATTCGCCCTTGGGGATCGTGCCCTCGAAATCGGCATAAGCGAGGGGATGATCCTCGGTGCGCACCGCGAGGCGCTTGTCCTCCGGATTGGGACTGGGGCCGCGCGTCACCGCCCAGCTCTTGAGCACGCCGTCGAGCTCCAGCCGGAAGTCGTAATGAAGCCGGGTCGCGTCATGCTTCTGGACGAGGAAGCGGTGGCCGCCGTTCGCGGTGCGCCGATCGCTGCTCTGGCCGGCGGGCTCGGCGGTCTTCTTGAAGTCGCGCTTGGCGTTGTAGCGGGCGAGCGGATCGATGGCGGTCACCGGCGGTCAGCCTCCTGCTCCCGTTCGTGCTGAGCGCAATCGAAGCACGTGCGGCAGATGGTGGCGCTCGCAGCCCGTCCTTCGACTGCGCTCAGGACGAACGGTGTAGGTAGGGAGTTCTTCGCCAACGTCAGGCGCTCTTGCGCGTCGTCGTGCGTCGCGCCGGCGGCTTGGCCGGAGGCTTGCGTGCGGCCGGCTTTGCCGCCGGCTTCTTGGCCGCCGCCTTGCGGGCCGGGGCGGGCTTGTCGTCGTTCGCCGCCGCGGCACCGGGCTTCTCGAGCGACTTCTTGAGCGCGGCCATGAGATCGACAACATTGGAGCCGCGCGAGGGCTGGGCTTCACCCTCGTCCTCGATGATCGTCTCGCCCTTCGCCTTCTTCTTGCGCTCGATCAGAGCCTTGAGTGCATCGACGTAGCGATCGTGGAACTCCTGCGGCTCAAAGTCGCCGGCTTTCTTCTCGATAAGCGTGGTGGCGAGATCGAGCAGGTCCTCATCGGGCTTGGCCTCGCCGATCTCGCGGAAATAGGCGGCGGCCTTGTTGACCTCATCCGAATAGCGCAGCGTCTCCAGCACCATGCCGCGCCCGCACGGCTTCAGGCTCACGACATATTCGCGGCCGCGCAATGCGAGCTGACCGATGCCGATCTTGCGCGTTTTGCGTAACGCTTCGCGCAGTACGACGAAGGCCTCCTCGGCGAGGTCGTCGGCGGGCACGACGTAATAGGGCTTGTCATAGTAGATCGCGTCGATCTCGCCGACGTCGACGAACTCGATCAGATCGAGCGTCTTCTTCGATTCGAGCTTGACGCCCTCGATCTCCTCCTGATCGAGCAGGACGTAATTACCCTTCGAGACCTCGAACCCCTTCTTGATCTCGTCGGGGTCGACCGGGCCGAGACCGGGCACCACCTTCTCATATTTGATCCGCTTGCCCGAAGGTTCGTGGACCTGATGGAAGCTGACCTGCGCGCCCGATTTGGTCGCCGAATAGATCTCCACCGGGATCGAGACCAGCGCCAGCCTGATCTGTCCCTGCCAATAGGCGCGCGCCGCCATCGTCTCCGATTCCTTCTGCCGGACCGGGCAGATTCAATGAGGGGCGCGGGAAATCGTTCCGCCTTCAGCCAGAGCCCACCTCGAGGAAGGAGAAATTCCGGTCAGCCGACCAGTGCCGGGATGCCGCAGCGGACGCCGTTCACGCGCGTATCGGCCTGGCCGAGATGGATGCCGAGCAGGTCGGTAACGCCGTTGAGCACGCCGTCGAGGGTGGGCGCGACCGTCTGCAGTGCGCCGCCGACGAGCGAGGTTACGGTCGAGAGGTTGAGGCCGAGCCCGAGCAGGCTGACGTTCAGGTTCATATTCTGGACCAGCGAGGCGGACAGGGCGCTCACGGTGTCGCCGGTCGAGACCGTGCGGGTGGTGCCGTCGGCGATGTCGCTGGCGCTGAACGAGGCCGTCTGCCAGCTTGCGCTGCCGCCGCCGATGTCGGCGCGGGCCTGCCCGGTGACGCTGGCGAGCGGGGCACGGATGATCGTCACCGGCCCCTCGGTCACCGGCGTCGCGAAATTGTTGAGGTTGCTGGTGCCGATCGTCGCGATCGAAGCGTGGCCGATGCTCGGCAGCACGTCGAGCGCGACGCGGGCGTTGGCGGCGCCACCGACGCAGGAGATCGAATCGAGCTTGGCCTGCGCCTCGGCGAGTTCGACATAGACCGGGAGCTGGATCGGGCCGAAGCCGAGTGCCGCGAGCGCCGCGTTCGCGCCGATACTGGTGTTGATGTAGAGCCGCGTCTGCGCGGTGTGGATGATCGGCGAGCCCCGGTCGGTCATCGTCAGCCAGGGCGAATGCTCGTCCGGTTCTCCGACCGCGAGGCTGACCGTCGTCGACAGCAGGCCGGGGATGTTGGCGCCGAGGTTAGCTGGATCTGGTGACCGCCATTGGCGAGCGCCAGCGCGGTGCGCGTGAGATCGAAGGCGTTCACCGCGGCGGTCGTGCCGCCGCTCACCGCATCCTGTACGCCGGCCGGGCCGAGATCGATCATGTTGGAAAGCTGGACGTTGGCGACGCTGCCCGCCTGCGCGGCGATCTGCGTGACGGCGCGCGCGGCGGCGCTGTTGCCCGCTCCGGTCAATGCGCTCGCCAGCGCGCTCAGCGCCTGCGGCATGGTCACCGTGGTATCGAGCGTCTGGTCGTAGCTCGCGCCGGTGAGATGCAGCTCCGTGCGCAGCGCGCTGACATAGGAGAAGGCGTCGACATTGGCACTGAGCAGCGCATCATAGTCCGAAACGGAGAGGTTCACCGTGGATCCGGTAAGCCCCGAGAGCAGTGCGTTGGCGATGCCGCCGTTGAGCGCGGCAAGTCGCGATCCGATCGAGAACGCCGCCTCGTCGAGCCGTGCGGCGGTGGCGGTGCGCGCGACCATCGCCTGATGCCGGCCGACCAGCGCCGTCGCGAAGAACAGCGGCACGCCGCTCGTGAGCGTGACCCTCGCCGCACCGCTGCCGCTGCCGGCGGTATAGCGCGCGGCGGGGGCGACGGCGGGGTTGGGAGCGTAGCTCCCGGTGGTGAGCGCCAGCGTGTAGGGGTGCGCCCAGCCGCTGGCGCTGATCGCCGCGACGGCGGCGGCGCGCGGATCGCCGCTGGTGCCGGCCGCGGCGAGCGCGGCGGCATCGGCGATCCCCTGCAGCCGGCGGCTGTCGAGATAGACCGAACCCATATCGACGGCGAGCGCCAGGAAACCGAGCAGCGCGGTCAGCGAGCCGGCGGTGAGCAGGGTCACCGCCGCGCGGCGATCGTCCCACAGCTGCCGGAGGCAGCCTATCCACCGCATCAGAGCCCCCCGAGCCTGACCACGGCGCTCCGGCTGATCAGGCGGTTCGGCAGCGGCATGATGCTTAGGCGCAGGAAGTTGCTCGACGAGGCATCGTAGCGGACCGAGACGCTGAGCGTGGTCCCGTCGTCCTCCACCGTCGTCGCGGCGTTGGCGGGGCTGATGCCGTTGATCCGCGCGAGCTCGGAAGAGACGGTGCTCGTCGCCAGCGTGCTGCGCTCGCCCGAGGTCAGCCCGGCGAGGCTGGCGCGCGCGCCGTCATTGGCGGCCTGCTGGATGCTGTGCGCCATCCAGAAATATCCGCCATAGGCGGTGATGCCGGTGAGGATCATCAAGAGCAGCGGCGCGACGATCGCGAGTTCGATCACCGCTGTGCCGCGCTGATCGCGGATCAGATTGCGCATGCCGATGGAGGCCCCGTTTCCCATTGCAAGGACTATGAGGGCGAAGCGTTGCAGGTTGATTGGAAACGCAAAATTCGGCGAATGCGCAATTTACGTCGTTTCAGATGCAACGACGTGAACGTTTGCTCCTTTGAACCGTTGCATACTAATATCCATTAGGAGAGAATCCTCTGGGGAGAGGGTAAACATGCTTGAGGGGCAGGCGCCGCGTTTCGTTTCCGCTGCGGACATCACGCGCAATTTTGGCATGTGGCAGGACAAGGTGAGCCAGGGGCCGCTGGTCGTCACCCATCATGGCCGGCCGCGTGTCGTGATGCTCAGCGTCGAAGCCTTCGAGGAATTGACCGCCGGCGAGAGTGGCGTCGGCCGGGGTTCGCAGTCTCGCGGCGATGATGGCGAGGATCGCATCCGCTTCGACATGCTGATCGAGCAGGTCGGCGGCAGCGTGATGATCCTCGATCGCGATCTCTGCTTCACGCGGGTGAATGCGGAGGCCGTTGTCCATTTCGGCAGCCCGGCTTCCGCGCTGCTCGGCCATTCGATCGAGGTGCTCTATCCGCGCATCGCGGACGGCCCGCTTGGCGATGCGATGCGGCGCGTAGCCCAGGGCGGCGAGCCGATGGCGCTCGATATGCCGCCCGATTTCGGGCGCGGCCAGCATTGGCGGGCACGTATCTTCCCCCTGCCCGAAGGGGTCGCGGTGATGTTCCGCAACGTCACCAACGAGGTGCGCTCCGAGCATGAGGCGCAGGAGCGGATCGCGCTGCAGGCGGCGCGCGAGGCACACGGCCGCGTCGGCGTCGGTCGGCTGACGCTGCGCGCGACCTTCGAACATGTCGAGCCCGGCCTGGCCAAGCTCGCCGGTTTCACGCCCGATCGGCTGAAGGGGGTGCGGATCACTGACCTGCTCGTGCTCAACCAGCGGGCGCTTGTGCAGGAGGAGCTTGAATCGGTGCTCGCACGCGGCGAGGCGCGCACCGTGCACACGACGATGCTCGTCAACGGCGGGAACGAGCTCCGGATCTGCATGGCGCTCGCGCCGATCCGGGAGGGCTTCGGCATCACCGGCGCGGTGCTGCTGCTCACCGCGGAGGAAGGCTGAACGAAAGGCGATCCAGCGCCGATCGCGACCCTAGAACGCGCATCACCCCGGCGCTTAGCCGGGGTTCCGCTCATCCCGATTTCGAGGGTGGCGGAACCCCGGACCCAGCTCCGGATGACGGGATAGTCTAAAAAGCGAGCGAAGCCGAGCACAGGGCCCGGCTACGCAGTTCAGGCCGGGTCCGCGTCCGCCGCGGGTTCGGCCGCGATCTCGCCCGGCTCGAGGTTCGGATCATAGGCTTCGGTGAAGCCCGCTTCCTCGCGCTCGAACAGGTCGGCGGTCACATCGACTCCCTGGGCCTGTAGTTCCGCTTCCTCAGGCGAACGCGCGACGTTGACGGTGACGGTGACCGACACCTCCGGGTGAAGCGCGATCTTCACCTCGTGCAGGCCAAGCGCCTTGATCGGCTTACCGAGGACGATCTGGCTCTTGGTGGCCTTGGCGCCGTCCGATTCGAGCGCCTCGACGAGGTCCCGGGCCGAGACCGAGCCATAGAGCTGGCCGGTGTTCGAAGCCTGGCGGATGAGG
>Ga0213875_10000230_pt1 | contig 56647 bp, 57 predicted proteins | sample BarmaccomBMRX_R8_FD_160105 | JGI IMG/M metagenome (GOLD analysis project Ga0213875, IMG submission 160105) | Root-associated microbial communities from Barbacenia macrantha in rupestrian grasslands, the National Park of Serra do Cipo, Brazil - RX_R8 | ecosystem: Host-associated > Plants > Roots...
GCAGCTGACGGTGGTCTCCGAAGTCGCCGACGCCTATCTGCAGCTGCGGCAGTATCAGGCGCAGGAGGCGGTCGCCGCCGCCGAGATCCAGCGCCAGACGCGCTCGCTCCAGATCCTCGGCGAAACCGCGAAGGTCGGGCTCGTACCGCAGGGGGATTTCGCCCGCCAGCGTGCGCAGCTCGCCACCGCGCAGGCCTCGCTGCCACCGCTGATCGCCAACGAGCGTATCCAGATCCACGCGCTCGGCGTGCTGGTCGCGCAGACGCCCGAGAGTCTCAGCGCCGAGCTGACGCCGGCACGACCGGCCCCGGCCCTGCCGCCGACGGTGCCGCCCGGCCTCCCTTCCGAGCTGCTGCGCCGCCGCCCCGACATCCGCTCTGCCGAGCGCAATCTTGCCGCCGCCACTGCCGACATCGGCGTCGCGGTCGCCGATCTCTATCCTAAGTTCAGCATCACCGGCGCGCTCAACTGGATGTCGATGGCGTTCGGCAACATCGCGACGATTACCGGTCGCACCGGCCAGGCCGCGGGCGCGGTGAGCTTCCCGATCCTCGATTGGGGCCGCCGCCGCGCCACGGTCGGGCAGCGCAAGGAGGAAGCGCAGCAGAGCTACCTCGCCTATCAGCAGGCGGTGCTGGGCGCGCTCCGCGACGTCGAGGATGCGCTCGCACGCGCCGCGACCGAGCAGACGCGCAACGCCGCGCTGCGCTCGGGCGTCGCCGATGCCGAGCGCGCCGTACAAGCGGTCGATGCGCGCTATCGCACCGGCGTCACCGGCTATACCGATGTGCTCGACGCGCAGCAGCAGCTGCTCCAGCTGCGCGACTCGCTCGCGGCCAGCGACGGCAACCTCCGACGCGACCTGATCGCGCTCTATCGCGCGCTCGGCGGTGGCTGGGACGATGCGAAACTGCCGGCGCGTTGATGGAATTTAATTCCGAAACGCTCGAAACCGGCGTACAATGCGTCATCGCCGCCGAGGTTTCCTGGCAGGACGGCGACTGACAGCATCATTGTTTACGCTGCCGCCCCGAGACACGGAGGCAGGCTCATGCCCACCCGCAACGACAAGGCCTATTTTCTCCGACGCGAGCAGGAATGCCGCGCGAAGGCCGCCAATTCCGACGGTCCCTCGGTGAGTCGCACGCACCTCGATTTTGCCGACAATTATGGGCGCGCTGCTGCGAGGATCTTGGTCAGGCTGTCCGACGCCGCCTGAGAACGCAGCTCGTTCGCGCAGGAGCGCGCGTCGCCGTGGGCGCCTGCTTTCATCCGAGCGCAAGCCGCAGGCGCGGCAGTCCAGCTCTCGTTCGTCTGAGGGCTGGGCGACCATGGCAACCCCCTGAAGCGAACCACCCACGCAAATAGCTGCACCTTTGCGGCGGCGCTCCTATATGCCGGCCGATGTCACGTGTCGCCGCCAAGATCTGCGGGCTGTCCACGCCCGAAACCGTCGACGCCGCGGTCGCCGGTGGCGCGCGCCACATCGGCTTCGTGTTCTTCCCCAAGAGCCCGCGCGACATCGCTCCCGAGCAGGCCGGGGCGCTTGCCCGCCGCGTGCCGGAGCATGTCGGCAAGGTCGGCGTGTTCGTCGATCCCGACGACGCGCTGATCGCCGAGGCGGTGGCGCGCGCCGGCCTCACCGCGATCCAGCTGCACGGCGCCGAATCGCCCGCGCAGGCCGCCGCGTTCAAGGCACGCCATGCTGTCGAGGTGTGGAAGGCGATCGCGGTCCGCACCCGCGCCGATCTCGCCGCCGCGCACGCCTATCGGGGCGCTGCCGATCGCATCCTCTACGACGCCAAGACGCCACCGGGCACGCTGCCGGGCGGCATGGGCCTGCGCTTTGACTGGACGTTGCTCGACGGCTTCGCGCACCCCCTGCCCTGGCTGCTCTCGGGCGGGCTCGACGCGGACAATGTCGGCGATGCGATCGGGATCACGTCCGCACGCGCGGTGGACGTCTCCTCGGGCGTCGAGAGCGCGCCGGGCGTCAAGGATGTCGACAGGATTGCGCGCTTCTGCCAAGCGGTCGCGTCTCTATGACGCTCGCCAATTCCCTCCGCGCGCAGCCCGATCAGCGCGGGCATTTCGGCCAGTTTGGCGGCCGCTACGTCGCCGAGACGCTGATGCCGCTGATCCTCGACCTCGAGCGCGAATATCGGGCCGGACAAGCCGATCCCGCCTTCCAGGCCGAACTCGACGACCTGCTCGAACATTATGTCGGCCGCGCCAGCCCGCTCTATTATGCCGAGCGGCTGACCGAGGTGCTGCGCGAAGGCGCGGAACCTGGCCCAAATGGCGAAAGGATGGGCGCAAAGATCTACCTCAAGCGCGAGGACTTGAACCACACCGGCGCGCATAAGATCAACAACTGCATCGGCCAGATCCTGCTCGCCCGCCGCATGGGCAAGACGCGGATCATCGCCGAAACCGGTGCCGGCCAGCACGGCGTCGCCACCGCCACCGTCGCAGCGCGTTTCGGCCTGCCCTGCACCATCTTCATGGGCGCGCGCGACATCGAGCGGCAGAAACCCAACGTCTTCCGCATGAAGCTCTTGGGCGCAGAGGTGCGGCCGGTCACGTCCGGCGCGCAGACGCTCAAGGACGCGATGAACGAGGCGCTGCGCGACTGGGTCGCGAACGTCCACGACACTTTCTACATCATCGGCACCGCGGCGGGCCCCCATCCCTATCCCGAGCTCGTCCGCGATTTCCAGTGCGTGATCGGCCGCGAGGCCCGCGCGCAGATCCTGGCGCGCGAAGGCCGGCTGCCCGATCTGCTCGTCGCCTGCATCGGCGGCGGCTCGAACGCGATCGGCCTGTTCCACCCGTTCCTAGATGATCCCGACGTCAAGATCCTCGGCGTCGAGGCGGCGGGCCACGGCCTCGACACCGACAAGCATGCCGCGAGCCTCGCCGGCGGCGAGCCCGGCGTGCTCCACGGCAACCGCACCTTCCTGCTCCAGGACGAGGACGGCCAGATCACCGAGGCGCATTCGATCTCGGCAGGTCTCGACTATCCCGGCATCGGGCCCGAGCACGCCCATCTCCACGACATCGGCCGCGTCACCTACGAAAGCGCGACCGACCAGGAGGCGCTCGACGCCTTCCAGCTGCTCTGCCGCACCGAGGGTATCATCCCCGCGCTCGAGCCCGCCCACGCGCTAGCCGCGGTGACCCGCCACGCACGGGCGATGCGCGAGGATCAGATCATCATCGTCAATCTCTCCGGCCGCGGCGACAAGGATATCTTCACCGTCGCCGACGCGCTGGGAGCGGAGATGTGAGCGGGGCATCAAGGGCGAGCGCGACGCGTCTCTGCTCCTTGAAAGGGAGGGACTCTGACATGACCCGCATCTCTTCCACCTTCGCCCGCCGCCGTGCCGCGAACCGCGCCGCGCTGGTCGCGTTCGTGACAGCCGGCGATCCGGCGCCAGCCGTCACGCCCACGATTCTCGATGCTCTGGTTGCGGGCGGCGTCGACGTGATCGAGCTGGGGCTGCCGTTCACCGATCCGATGGCGGATGGGCCGGCGATCCAGCTCGCCAATCTCCGCGCGCTCGGGCAGGGCACGACCACCGCAACGATCCTGGCCATCGCCGCGCAGTTCCGACAGAAGCATCCAGACGTCCCCCTCGTCCTCATGGGCTACGCGAACCCGATGGTGCGGCGCGGGCCACAATGGTTCGCGCAGGCCGCCGCGGCGGCCGGCATCGACGGCGTGATCTGCGTCGACGTGCCTGCCGAGGAAGATGACGCGCTGGGCGAGGCATTGCGCGGGTCGGACATCGACGTGATCCGGCTCGCGACGCCGACCACCGATGCCGCGCGGCTGCCGGCGGTGCTCGCGGGCGCATCGGGCTTCCTCTATTATGTCTCGGTCGCGGGCATCACCGGCATGCAGCAGGCCGCGCAGACCTCGATCGCCGATGCCGTCACCCGACTCAAGGCCGCGACCGACCTGCCCGTCGCGGTCGGCTTCGGCGTGCGCACGCCGGAACAGGCCGGCGAGATCGCGCGCGTCGCCGACGGCGTCGTCATCGGATCGGCGATCGTCGACACCATCGCCAAGGCCGCCGCTGCCGGTCATGACCCCGCCGCGGCGGTAAAGAGCTTCGTCACGTCGCTCGCCGAAGCGGTTCATTCCGCCAGAGAGGAAGTCGCAGCATGAGTTGGCTCGAGCGCGTCCGCGCCACCATCCCCTTCATCGCTAAGCCGCGCGAGACGCCGGAGAATCTCTGGCACAAATGCGCCGGCTGCGGGCAGATGATCTTCCTCAAGGAATATGAGGAGAATCAGTCGGTCTGCCCGAAGTGCGAGCATCACGGCCGCATCGGCCCGGCAGCGCGGTTCGATCAGATCTTCGACAACGGCGTCCACACGCCGTTATCGACGCCGCAGGTGCGCGAGGATCCGCTCAAGTTCCGCGAGCAGAAGACCTACCCCGCCCGGCTCAAGGATGCGCGCGCCAAGACCGGCGAGCAGGATGCGCTCCTCAATGCGCGCGGCGAGATCGAAGGACAGCATGCAGTCGTCGGCGTGCAGGATTTCGCCTTCATGGGCGGATCGATGGGGCTGGCGGTGGGTGCCGCGTTCGTGGCCGGCATCGAGGCGGCGATCGCCGACAAGTGCCCCTACATCATCTTCACCGCAGCGGGCGGCGCGCGCATGCAGGAAGGCATCCTCAGCCTCATGCAGATGCCGAAGACGACCGTCGCGATCCAGCAGCTCCACGAGGCGGGGCTGCCCTATATCGTCGTGATGACCGACCCGACGACGGGCGGCGTCACGGCGAGCTACGCGATGCTCGGCGACGTCCAGCTCGCCGAACCGGGTGCGCTGATCGGCTTCGCCGGCCAGCGCGTGATCGAGCAGACCATCCGCGAGAAGCTGCCCGAAGGCTTCCAGCGCGCCGAATATCTGCTCGCGCACGGCATGCTCGATATGGTCGTCCACCGCCGCGACCTGCGCGAGACGCTCGCGCGGCTGATCGGCTATCTGGCACCGGAGCGACAAGCGGCGGCGTAGTAACGAAAGCCTCTCCCTGGAAGGGGGGTTTGGAGTGGGCAGGCTCTAGGCGGCGGAGCGCTGCGATCGACCGCAACCCACCCCCAGCCCCTCCCTTTCAGGGAGGAGAGAATAAGGTGTAAGTGGGCGAGATGCCCGATCACGCCCATAGCGACGATCCCGCCGTCCAGCGCCAGCTCGACCGGCTCGCAGCGCTGTCGGTGGGCGATACGCTCGGGCTCGAACGCATCCAGGCACTGCTCGATCGCGTCGGCAATCCGGAAGCGGCGCTGCCGCCGGTGCTGCATGTCGCCGGCACCAACGGCAAGGGCTCGACCTGCGCCTATCTGCGCGCGATGCTGGAGGCGGCGGGGCACAGCGTCCATGTCTATACGAGCCCCCATCTTGTCCGCTTCAACGAGCGGATCCGCGTCGCCGACCGGCTGATCGAGGACGAGGCGCTGGCGCGCCATCTCGGGCGCGTGCTCGATGCTGCAGGGAATGGCGAGCCGGATGACATTCGCCCGAGCTTCTTCGAGGCGACCACGGCCGCCGCCTTCCTCGCCTTCGCCGAGACGCCGGCCGACGCCTGCATCGTCGAAGTCGGGCTCGGCGGGCGGCTCGACGCGACCAACGTCATCGCGCAGCCCATCGCCTGCGGCATCGCGCAGCTCGGGCTCGATCACCAGCAGTTCCTCGGCGATCGGCTCGACGACATCGCTGGCGAGAAGGCGGGTGTCGCCAAGCACGGCGTGCCGCTGGTGACGCAGCATTATCCCGCCGCGATCGGCGACCGCATCGGGCACGTCGCGCACGAGGCGGGCGCCGACTGGCTACCGCGCGGCGGACCCTGGGACGCCGCCGTCTATCAGCACCGGCTCCATTATCGCGACGGCGACGGCAAGCTCGAGCTGCCGCTGCCGCGCCTCGCCGGCCAGCATCAGGCGATGAACGCGGCGCTGGCGGTGGCAATGCTGCGCCATCAGCGGCGGCTGGCGATCCCGCCCTCCGCCTATCGCGCCGGCATCGGCTGGGCGCAATGGCCGGCGCGACTGCAGCGGCTCGGCCCGGGTCCGCTCACCGCGCTACTGCCCGAGGACAGCCAACTCTGGCTGGACGGCGGCCACAATCCGGCGGCGGCGCGTGCGATCGCCGACTATTTCCGCGGCCATGTGCCGGCGGGCGGCGACTTCCACATCGTCTTCGGGCTGCTCGCCAACAAGGATCTCGGCGGCGTGCTGCGCGCATTCACCGGCCGCGAGGCGCTGGTCCACGCCGTGCCGGTGCCGGGCCACGCGCATCACGCACCCGAGGCGATCGCCGCCGCCGCGAACGCCAATGGCTTCAACGCGATGACCGCCGCCGATCCGGCGTCCGCGTTGCGCTGGATCGCGCGGCATGCCGACCGCGCCCGCCCGCCAATCGTGCTGATCATGGGCTCGCTCTATCTCGCGGGCACGGTGCTGGCGGCGAACGGCGAGGTGCCGGATTGACGAAGCCCCTCCCTGGAAGGGAGGGGTTGGGGTGGGTAGATTCTAGGCGGAGCGCTCGCGATAGCAACCCACCGCTCAATCCCCGCCCTTCCAGGGAGGGGCAGCATACTCCACCGCCGTCTCCGGCTCCTCCACGCCCTGCTGGCGGACGCTCTCGACGACGAAGCCCTGACGCTGCATCAGCCACAGGAAGAACAGCCCCGGCGCCGCGAGACAGGCCGCGAGAACGTAGAAGCCCGGCCAGCCGAGCTTCGTCGCGGCGATGCCGGAGGGGGTCGTCGCGAAGGTGCGGCCGACCGCCGCGACGCTCGACAGCAGCGCATATTGGGTCGCCGTGAACGCGGTAGAGGAAAGGCCGGAGAGATAGGTTGCGAACACTGTCAGGCTGATCGCCGCGAACAGGTTCTCGGTCGCAACCGCGAGCGTCAGCAGCGGCACCGAATGGCCGGTCGCCGCGACGGCCGCGAACAGCAGGTTGGCGCCCGCCATGATCACGCCGGCGCCGAACAGCAGCCGCACCATGCCGAAGCGCGCGATCATCGCGCCCGCGATCAGGCTGCCGATCACCAGGCACCAGAAGCCGACCAGCTTGTTGATCGCAATATAGTCGGTGTCCGAAAAGCCCTGTGCGACGACCATCGGCGACAGCATGTTCTGCCCGACCGCGTCGCCGAGCTTGTATGTGAGCACGAACAGCAGGATCAGCCACGCACCGCGCCGCTCGAAAAAATCGAGGAACGGGTGGGCGACATTGTGCCGCAGGAAATGGCGGAAGGCGGCGAGGCTGAACGGCTCGCGCACCGCCGTGCGCTTGCCCGGCCCCAGCCACAGCGCGGCGCAAGCGCCCGGGATGACGAGCAACGCGCTTACCGCATAGGCTGTCGGCCAACCGAGCTGCGCACCCTCCATGGAGGCGAGCCAGATCGTGCCGGCGCCGGCGAGCAGGTTACCGGTGCGGTAGCCGACCTGGTTAGTCGCGGTGCCTTGCGCGAGTTCTTCGTCCGAGAGGATCTCGATGCGATAGGCATCGATCACGATGTCCTGCGTCGCCGAGAGGAAGGCGACGACCACGCCCCACAGCGCGAACCGGCCGATATGATGGACGGGATCGCTCGCGCCGAGCTGGACGAGCGCGCCGGCGAGGCACGCCTGGACGAGGAACAGCCACGCCCGCCGCTGCCCGAAGATCCGCGCCAAGCCGGGCAGCGCGATCCCGTCGATCAGCGGCGCCCACAGGAATTTGAGCGTGTAGGGCGTGCCGAGCGCGAAGGCGAAGCCGATCGTCTTCTTGTCGACGCCGACTTTCGACAGCCAGTAGGACATCGTCGAGAGAAGCAGCGTGAGCGGGAAGCCGCTCGAGATGCCGAGCAGGAAGGCGCCGAGCGGCGCGCGATGGAGATAGGCGAGAACGCCGGGACGGTCGGTGCGCGATACGGCCATGGCCCCGTCATAGCGGAGCGTGAACCCGAGTTAACCCCTTGTGCGCGTAACGAGCGCGAACCCGGGGTCGCCCAGCACGGCCGCTACTCCCCTTCCTGGAAGGGAGGGGAGGCACCGCCCTCACCCGAACAGCGTCAGCCCTGTCACCGGCTTGGGCGCCCGCCCGCCGACCTTGCGTTCGATCGCGCTGATCGCGCTCAGCAACTGCTTCTGCGTATAGGGCTTGGCGAGGCAGCCGACCGCGACACCCTGCGCTTCCGTGGGGCAGGCGCCCGTCACGAAGAGCACCGGCAGGCCCGCCTCGGCGGCGGCGCGCGCAACGTCGATCCCGTCGCGCTGGCCGGGCAGCCGCACGTCGGCGAGCACGAGATCGATCCCGCCGCGCTGGATCGCAGCGACCGCATCGTCATAGCGGTCGACGGTCGCCACCACCTCATAGCCGGATTCGCCGAGCAGGTGCTCGTTGTCGAACGCCACCAGCGGCTCGTCCTCCACGATCAGCAGCCGGCGGAGCGAAGGCCGCCTGCGCGCGAACAGCATCGCCAATCCCCTTGTCGCCGGCGCAAGATATCCTCCGCCGACGCTTGATCTTTAATCGTTTCGGCGGGATTGCGGTTCCGCAAAGCGTGGAAAAGCGAGGCTTTCGTGGCCAGTCCGGCGCGCCCTCGCGGCGCTTCATCGAATCGCGGCACGACGCCGCCGGCAGAGCAGCGAATCGCCAAGCTGCTGGCGCGCGCGGGGGTCGCCTCCCGGCGTGAGATCGAGCGCATGATCGCCGATCGCCGCGTCGCGATCGACGGCACCGTGATCGAGACGCCGGCGACGCTGCTCAAGTCGCTGAAGGGCGTGACCGTCGACGGCAAACCGGTGCGCGACGCCGAGCCCGCCCGTCTTTTCCGCTACCATAAGCCGACGGGCCTGCTGACCACCGAGCGCGATCCCAAGGGCCGGCCGACAATCTATGATCGGCTGCCCCAGGGGCTGCCGCGCGTCGTGCCCGTCGGCCGGCTCGATCTCAACACCGAGGGGCTGCTGCTGCTCACCACCGACGGCGGGCTGAAGCGGCAGCTGGAACTGCCGTCGACGGGCATCCCCCGCACCTACCGTGCCCGCGCCTATGGCCAGATCTCGCAGGCGCAGCTCGAGGACCTGATCGAGGGCATCGAGATCGACGGCGTGCGCTACGGCTCGATCGACGCCGATCTCGAGCGGCGCACCGGCGCCAATGTGTGGATCGTGCTGACGCTCGCCGAGGGCAAGAATCGCGAGGTGCGCCGCGTGCTCGAGCATCTCGGGCTGCGCGTCAGCCGGCTGATCCGCATCGGCTATGGCCCCTTCCTGCTCGCCGATCTCGCGCCCGGCGCGGTCGAGGAGGTGCCGGGGCCGGTGCTCGGGCGGTTCCTGAAGGGACTGAAATGATCTCCCCCTCCCTTTCAAGGAAGGCGGTCGCGGCTTGGGTGGATGCGGAACGGTTCGCATCTATCATCCCAACCCAACCCGACCCCCCCCCTGAAGCGGAACGGCTTCAGCGATGCGCATAATCGCGGGCGACTGGCGCGGGCGAACGCTCGTCGCACCGGCCGGCGCGACGACGCGGCCGACTTCGGATCGCGCGCGCGAGGCGTTGTTCTCGATGCTCGCGAGCCGGCTCGGCGACTTCGTGGGCTTGCGCGTGATCGACCTGTTCGCAGGCACCGGCGCACTGGGGCTGGAAGCGCTGTCGCGCGGCGCCGCGCACTGCACCTTCATCGAGCAGGACGCCGCCGCACTTGCGGCGTTGCGCGCCAATATCGCCGTACTCGGTGCGAACGCCGACGTCCGCGCGCAATCGGCCTCGGCGGCGCTACCGGCGGGGCCGTTCGACCTCGCCTTCCTCGATCCCCCTTATGGCAGCGGCTTCGGCCAGGCCGCCCTCGCCCGGCTCGAACTCGCGCCCGGCGGCTGGGCGAGCCTGGAGACGGCGCCGAACGAGCCGGTCAGCGTGCCCGGCTTCGTGCTGGCGACCGAGCGCGTTCATGGCAAGGCCAAGCTGAGCTTGCTCTGCCGTGAGACATGAAAGCCCGTTCACGTGCGGAGCCGATCGCGGCGCGACGGGTTCATGGCCGCACATCCGAAGGAGATCGGCATGAAAGCCATCGTCGTCGCCGCGAGCCTACTGATCGGCAGCGCCGCCTTTGCGCAATCAAGCGACACACAGTCGGCTCCGCCGATGGACACTGCGGGCACCGCCGCTACCCCGACGCCAAGCACGGATGCCGTTGCTTCGCCTGTCGCGACTCCAAGCGCCGGCGCGGCAGCGATGGATGCGGCGGGCGTTCCGGTGCAGACCGCCGACAGCGGCCCGCTTCCGCGCTGCTCGCGCACCGTCACCGATCACTGCATCGAGAAGCGCTGACGCGCCACGCACCGCGCGATCAGCGGGCGGCCGGGAACGCCTTGGGCTGATCGGCGAACGCGGTCCGCTGGCCGGCACGCGCCAACGCGGCGATCTGCGCCTGCGCGTCGCGCGTCATCTCGCGCGCGCAGCGATCGGCATCGGCACGGAAGCCTAGGTCGCGTTCGCCATTGTCGCACGCAGCGGCGGCGATCCGCGCGATCCGGGCCTGGAACAACGCGCGTCCTTGCGCGCTCGCGAGATCGACACCTGCGGTCGAGACATGCGCGGTGACGGGCTCGCGCTCCGCGGCGAGGGCCGCGGACGACAGGCAAGCAAAGGCGATCGCCGCAGACGCGGCGTGACGAACCATTAACATGGGAATCTCCAGCGAAGGATTATGCAGCAATGCACGGGCACACGGCGCCGCTTCGCGACGTCCGCCAACCGTTCTCTTCGACCCGGTGGCGCGCTACCACCGCCTCATTACGTTTGCGATATGTTTTCGTGACAAATCGCGCGGCGGCGAAGACCATATCATCCGGACTGGACCAAACCCAACCGAAGCGCGGCTCAGGCCAGCTCGACCCGCGTCGTTTCGTAGCCTTCGCGCTCCAGCGCGGCGATCAGGCGCTCGAGATGCGCCGCGTCGCGCGTCTCGCACTCGATGTCAGTGATCAGGCCCTTGGCCGGCAGCGACGTGAAGATGCGCTGGTGCGAGATGTCGATGATGTTGACCTGCTCCTGCTGGAACACGCGCGTCACGCCGTAAAGCGCGCCGGGCCGGTCCTGCAGGCGGATGCGCAGCCGCGCCAGCCGCCCCGATCGCGCGAGATCGCGCAGCAGCACGTTGGCGAGCAAGCGGGTATCGATATTGCCCCCGCACAGCACGAGGCCGACGGTCCTGCCCTTGAACCGCCCGGGGTGGCCGAGCAGCGCCGCGAGGCCGGCCGCGCCGGCGCCCTCCACCACGGTCTTCTCGATCTGCAACAGCAGCGAGACCGCGCGCTCGAGATCGCGTTCGGAGACGAGCAGCACGTCGTCGACGAGTTCGCGGATCATCTCGAAGGTCAGCTTGCCCGGCTGCTTGACGGCGATGCCCTCGGCGAGCGTGTCGCCCTCGCACGGCAGCTTGAGCCCGCGGAGCTTGGCGTACATCGAGGGATAGAGCTCGGCCTGGACGCCGAGCACCTCGATCGGGTGGCCACCGTCACTGGCCGCCTTGGCGACCGCGGCACAACCCGAGACGAGACCGCCGCCACCGATCGGGATCGCGAGCGTGTCGATCGCCGGCACATCCTCCAGCATCTCCAAGGCAACGGTGCCTTGCCCGGCGATGATGTGGGGATGATCGAACGGCGGCACGAAGGTGAGCCCGCGCTCCGCTGCGATCTCGATCGCGCGATCCTGTGCGTCGTCGAAGCGCTCGCCGATCAGGATCACCTCGGCGGCATGGCCCTCGGTCTGCTGCACCTTCACCGTCGGCGTCGGGACCGGCATCACGATCGTGACCGGGATGCCGAGCCGCGCGCCATGATAGGCGAGGCCCTGGGCATGGTTCCCGGCCGAAGCCGCGATCACGCCGCGCCGCTGTTGCTCGGCAGGGAGCTGGAGCAGCGTGTTGAGCGCACCGCGCTCCTTGTAGGCGGCGGTGAACTGGAGGTTCTCGAACTTCAGCCACACCTCGGCGCCGGCGATGCCGGACAGCGTCTTCGAATAGAGCGTCGGCGTGCGCACGATGGCGCCTTCGATCCGCCGCGCCGCCGCGCGCACATCGTCGATCGTGACGGGCGCGGCCGGCTCGTCGTGGGGCAAGGGGGATGTCTTCGCGGTTGCCATGATGCCCGTCGCACTAGAGCATCTGGCGGCGAGGCGAAACACGCCTTATGCCCCCTGCCCCATGGCGAAAGTCTCCTTCATCGGTCTGGGCGTGATGGGCGCTCCGATGGCACGGCATCTTTCCGCTGCCGGGCACGACGTGACCGTCTACAACCGCACCGCCGCGCGCGCCCATGATTGGGTCAACGCGCATGGCGGCCGCGCTGCCGCAACGCCGGCCGAAGCGGCCGCGGAAGCCGACGCGGTCTTCACCTGCGTCGGCAACGACGACGATCTCTCCGAGGTGATGTTGGGGCCGGGCGGCGCGTTCCGGGCGATGAAGCGCGGCGCGCTGTTCGCCGACCACACCACCGTATCCGCCAAGATCGCGCGCCAGCTCGCGGTCGAGGGCAAGGATCGCGGCTTTCACGTCATCGACGCGCCGGTGTCGGGCGGCCAGGCCGGCGCGGAGAACGGCACGCTCTCGATCATGTGCGGCGGCACGCCCGCCGCCTTCGCCGCCGCCGAGCCCTATCTCCAGGCCTATGGCAAGCGCATCGTGCATGTCGGGCCGCCGGGCGCCGGCCAGACCACCAAGATGGTCAACCAGATCGCGATCGCCGGCTGCGTCCAGGGCCTCGCGGAGGCGCTCCGCTTCGCGCAGAACGCCGAGCTCAACCTCGACCGCGTGTTCGAGGCGGTCTCCGGCGGCGCGGCGGCGAGCTGGCAGATGCTCAACCGCTGGCAGACGATGGCCGGCGACAGCTTCGACTTCGGCTTCGCGATCGACTGGATGCGCAAGGATCTCGGCCTCGCGCTCGACGAGGCGCGGACCAACGGCGCGACGCTCCCGGTTTGCGCGCTCGTCGACCAGTTCTACGCCGACCTCCAGGCGATGGGCCACGGCCGCGAAGACACCAGCGCGATCATCCGCAGGCTGCCGAAGTGAGGCGCACTGTTTCTCCCTCTCCCCTTCAGGGGAGAGGGCTAAAGGTCGTGCTGGCCGCCCTCGTCCTCGTCGCCACCCCCGTTTTCGCGCGCAAGCCGCCACCCCCGCCGCCGCCCGTCTCCGCCGGCGGGCTGGTCGACGACGTCAACGGCTATGCGCTCGACGACGATGGCGCCGTCCGCCGCTTCACAGGCCTACTGATCGACAAGCAGGGCAAGGTCGCGAAGCTGCTTGCTGCCGGCGATCCCCGCCCTGCCTATCTCGACTTCAAGCTCGACGGGAAGGGCCGCACGCTGATCCCCGGCCTGATCGACGCGCATGGCCATGTCATGGATCTCGGTTTCCGCGCGCTGTGGCTCGACCTTAGCCAGACCGGCAGCCTCGCCGAGGCGCAATCGGCGCTGCAGCGCTACGCCGCCGATCACCCCACCCCCGCCTGGATCCAGGGCGGCGGCTGGAACCAGGAGCGCTGGCAGCTCGGCCGCTTTCCCACCGCCGCCGATCTCGACGCGGTGGTGCGCGATCGTCCGGTGGTGCTCGCGCGGATCGACGGCCACGCGCTGCTCGCCAACAGCGCCGCAATGCACGAGGCCGGGATCACTGCAGCGACACGCGCGCCTGCCGGCGGTCGCATCGAGCATGACGCGCGCGGCAACCCCACCGGCCTGTTCGTCGACGCCGCCGCCGACCTCGTCGCCCGGGCGGTGCCGCCGCCCGTCCCGCGCGAGCGCGACGATGCGCTCGACAAGGCGCAAGCCGAGATGCTCTCGGTCGGCCTCGTCGGCGCCGACGACATGGCGACGACGGTCGACGACTGGAACGGTTACCGCCGCTTCGCCGATGCCGGGCGGCTGCGCGTGCGGCTCGTCTGCTACGGGCTTGGTCCGGAGACGATCCTGGCAGTGGCGGGCACTGGGCCGACGCCGTGGCTCTACAACGATCATCTCCGCATGATTGGCATGAAGCTGTTCGCCGACGGCGCGCTCGGCTCGCGCGGCGCGTGGCTCAAGCGACCTTATAGCGACGCGCCCGGGCAGACCGGGCTGCAGCGGCTCGACGACGCCAAGATCCGCAACCTGATGAGCCGCGCCGCGATGGACGATTTCCAGGTCGCGGTGCACGCGATCGGCGACGCCGCCAACGCGCAGGTGCTCGGCGCCATCGAGGAGCTCGCTGAGACCTACAAGGGAGATCGCCGCTGGCGGATCGAGCACGCCCAGATCGTCGATCCCGTCGACCTGCCGCGCTTCGGACGCAACGGCATCGTCGCCTCGATGCAGCCGACCCACGCCACCTCAGACTGGAAGATGGCGGAGGCGCGGCTGGGGCCGGAGCGGCTCGCCGGCGCCTATGCCTGGGCGACGATGCTCAAGGAACGCGTGCCGCTCGCCTTCGGTTCGGACTTCCCGACCGAGAGCCCCGACCCGTTCCTCGGCCTCGCCTCGGCGGTCAGCCGCACCGACGCGAGCGGGCAACCGGTGGGCGGCTGGCATCCTGAGCAAGCGGTGACGCTGACGCAGGCGCTCGCCGCCTTCACCCGTGGCGCCGCCTATGCCGGCCGCGCAGAGGACCGTACGGGATCGCTGATGCCCGGCCATTATGCCGATTTCGTGCTGCTCGATCGCGACATCATGGCACCCAACACGACCGCCGCCGATCTCCGCGCGACGCAAGTGCTGGAAACGTGGATCGGCGGACAAAGGGCCTGGGTGCGCAAATAGTGGACAAGCTTGACATCGAAATCGCGGAGGTCGCTTCGGTGGCGAAACGAGGTGCCAGTCGTGAGCCTGTCGGAAATCCGCAACTTCATCGAGATTGACGGTCGCACCGCGACCGGGGGCCAGCCATCCGAGGCGCAGCTGCGCGACGCCCGCGCGCAAGGTTTCGAAGCAATCCTCAATCTCGCGCCCGATGGATTGGAAACCTCGCTTGCCGAGGAGGCGAACTTGGTCGCCGCGCTAGGCATGCGCTACCACCACATTCCGGTCATGTGGAGCAATCCGCGCCCAGAGGATCTGGACGCGTTCATGCGGACGATGGATGCGCTGACCGGCCGCCGAGTGCTTATCCACTGCCAGGCGAATTTCCGCGTCACCGCCTTCTACGGGATCTACGCCGTGCGGCGCCTCGGCTGGGCCGAGCAGCAGGCGTCGGACCTCATCGACAGCGTCTGGGCTCGGCAACCCGGCGCGATGGACGAGACCTGGCGCGCGTTTATCGCGGACGGTATGGCACGCCGCTGAACGAGGCTTGCGGCATCCATCGGATCGCCGCGCCCATCCACAACAGGGCGAAGCCCCAGCCCGCAAGCACGTCGCTCGGCCAGTGCACGCCGAGCACGATGCGGGTCGCGCCGATCGCGACCGCAAAGGCGAGCGCCGCGAACCGCCATCGCGCCGATGCGCCGAACGCGGCGCAGATCGCCAGCAGCGTGAGCATCGTGCCGGCGCTATGCGAGCTCGGCATGCTGTAGCTGTCGACACGCGTCAGCCAATCACCCGCCGGCGGCCGCGGCCGATCGAAGACGTGCTTGGCGGCTTCGACGACGATGCGGCCACTCGCGACGGTCGCGAACAACCACAGCGCAGCGCCGCGTTCGCCGCGCCACAGCAGCAGCGCGCAGGCACCTAGCCCGAGCGGTATCATCGCCGTACCACCGCCGAGATTGGTGAGCCCGATCAGCATGCGGCTCAGTCCTGCCCCCGGTTGCACGAGCAATGTCATGTGGATGGCGCGATCGAGCGCGGGATCGCAGCGCCAGATCAGCAATCCGGCGACCAGACACAGCAGCCCGGCAAGGATCGCGACGCGCCGCCAATTGCAAAATTCGGCGGCTGCCGACCCCCGGCTTCCCATCGCGTTTTCAGTCACTTGGGTCGGCTTTTAAATTATCTACTGATTGGTACATAAAAGCTGCGTTCGTTTCCTGCTCCGGCGCGAGCATCGGCGGCGGGCAACATCACACCAGCAGGAGATGCATCCATGATCGACCTCAGCAATCAGACCGCCCTCGTCACCGGCGGCTCGCGTGGCATCGGCCGCGCCATTTCGCTTCGCCTTGCCGAGGCGGGCGCGCGCGTCCTCGTCCACTATGGCAGCAACGCCGCTGCTGCCGATGCGCTCGTCCATGAAATTCGTGACAGGGGCGGCAAGGCCGACGCTCTCAAGCAGGATCTCGCCGTGCCGGAGGGCGCGCACCGCCTCGCCGAGCAGGTCAAGGCGCTTGGCCTGTCGCGGCTCGACATCCTCGTGCCCAATGCCGGCACCGCCTTCATGAAGCCGTTCGAGGAGGAGACGATCGAGGAGTTCGATCGGGTCTACGCGGTCAATGTCCGTGCGCCGTTCTTCCTTGTGCAGCAGCTGCTGCCGCTGCTCGGCGACGGATCGCGCGTGGTGTTCGTCTCCTCGGTGGTCGCGCGAGTCGCGGTCGAGGGGCTCACCGCCTATTCGGGCACCAAGGGTGCGATCGACGTGCTGGTGCGCTCGCTCGCCGCCTATCTCGGCCCCCGCGGCATCCGCTTCAACGCCGTCGCTCCGGGCGTGATCGAGACCGATCTCGCCGCCTTCGTGCAGACCGACTGGGGCCGTGAGATGACGCTCGGCATGCAGGCGCTGAAGCGGATCGGCCAGCCCGACGACATCGCCGACGCGGTGCTGTTCCTCGCCTCCGATCTCTCGCGCTGGGTCGACGGCCGCACGCTGGAGGCAAGCGGCGGCGCGCGGCTGTAGGTCTAACTGGAAGAGAGGGTGTAGCGGGTCGCACCAAGGGCCCGCCTCCCTCTCCGCGGACCTGGGCGCACGCTACCGGGAAGTTTCTACCCTGCGAGCGCCGCCAGCCCTCCCGGCGTCAGCACTTGCGGCAGTGTCTGCTCGGGGCCGCTTGCGGGGTAAAAGAGATACAGCGGCACGCCGGCGCGGCCGTGCGCCTCGAGGACATGGCCGATCGCGGCGTCGCCGTCGGTCCAGTCGCCGACCAGCGTCGCGACGTTGTGGGCGCGAAATGCGGCGGCGACCTCGGAACGCTCGATAGCCGCCTTCTCGTTGACCTTGCAGGTCAGGCACCAATCGGCGGTGAAGTAGACGAAGACCGGGCGCCCCTGCGCGCGAAGCGTGGCAAGCCTGGTCTCGCTGAACGGCTCGGCGGCGAGCGCTCCAGCGGGCGCGTTCGCGGCGACGGCCGCCGGCGGGCTTGGCATCGCGATGGCAACGGCGACTGCAACGAGGCCGGACGGCAGCGCCGGCGCCCAGGCGCGGCCGAGCGCGCGGCGCTGGCGCCCGCCCGTCCACCACAGGCCGAGCGCGAGCAGCAGCGCGCCGGCAAGCCCCAGCGCCATGCCGTTCGCGCCCGCCTGCCGGCCGAGCACCCAGGCGAGCCCCAGCGCCGTCACCAGCATCGGGACGGCGAGGATGTGGCGGAGCGTCTCCATCCACGCGCCGGGCTTGGGCATCAGCCGGCGCAGCCGCGCGGAAAAGCCGATCGCGACGAACGGCAGCGCGAGTCCGAGCCCCAGCCCCGCGAACACCGCCAGCGCCGCCGCCGCCGGCAGTACCAGCGCCGCGCCCAGCGCCGCACCCATGAACGGGCCGGTGCACGGTGTCGCGACGAAGGCGGCGAGCGCGCCTGTCCAGAACGCGCCGGCAACGCCGCCCCGCGCCGCGAGCGCACCGCCGCCGGAGAGCGCGCCGAGCTCGAACAGGCCGGCGAGGTTCAGTGCGAGGCCTGTCACCAGCAGCAGCAACACCGCGGTGACGCGCGGATCCTGGAGCTGGAACGCCCAGCCGACCGCGTGACCCGCGCTGCGCAAGCCGAGCAGCACCGCGCCGAGCGCGACGCACACCAGGATCACGCCCGCGGCGTAGGCGACCGCCTCGCCGCGCGCGCCCTCGCCGCGCGCGCGCGCGAGGCTCAGCGCCTTGAGGCTGAGGATCGGGAACACGCAGGGCATGAGGTTGAGCAGCAGCCCGCCGAGCAGCGCACCGGCGAAGGCGATGAGCGCGCGACGGCCGGTGCCGGCCGCTTTTCCGCCGCCGCCCTCGCCGTCACCGTCATGGGCCAGCGGCGCGCCCGTGGCGGGAACTGCGCCCGCCGTCGCGGACAGCGCCACGCCACTACCCGGCGCGATGCGCAGCACGCCTTCGACGCTCGCCGGCGGTGCCGCATTCGCGGGCGCCTTCATCTCCACGATCAGCCGGTCGCCGTTGCGGGTGATGCGCTCCGGCGCCGCATAGTCGCCAACGCCATCGGTCAGCGGAAAGAAATAGGCATCATGCACCGCAGCGCCGACCGGAAAGGGGATCGCCAGCCGCAGCTTGCCACCCGTCATCATGAAGTGCGCTGCCGCGCCGAGCGGGCGCGGCAGCGCCGCCCGCCAGCCCCCAAAGCGTGCCGCATCGGCTCCCGGAGCGCCGGTGCCGACCGTCAGTCGAAGCGCAATCGTGGCGTTCTCCGGCACGCAGATCGAGGTGGTGCAGGCAAGATAGCTGAGCCTGACGCCGATCGGCAGCGCTGCACCGGGCTTCAGTCCCGCCGGCAGGTCCAGCCGCACGAGCAGCGCATAAGGCGCCTCATAGACGTAGTTCATTAGTCCTGAGAGCAGCAGCGTCGTCGGCACGGGATATTGCAGCGGCCCGGCGTTGATGCCCACAGGCAGCGTCCAGTCGGCTTGCGTCGCAGTGCCGGCGTCGCCGGGGTTCTGCCAATAGCCATGCCAGCCGGCATCGGGGTTCATCGCGATCGCGAGCGTCACCGGCTTGCCGGGCGCCGGCGCTTGGCTTTCGGCGACGAGTGCCGGATGCAGATGCTGCGCGCCGCCGCCCAGCTGCGCCGCCACCGGCGCGGCGACGAGCGCGAGGAGCAGTGCGAACAGACGAACGAAGGACATGCCGCCCCTTAGCAGCGCACGCGCGGTGCTGGCTATCCGAGCGACGCCGCGATCCGAACGCGACCTCGTCCTCCCCTGCCTGGGGAAGTGGCGCCGAAGGTGGCGGAGGGGGAGGATGCGGCACGCGCGAATGCCACGTAGTCCCTCTAACACGCTGGCGCGCACCCCTCTCCCTGGCGGAGGAGGATGCTAGTAGTTGCGCTGCTCGAAGGGGTTGATGCCGCTCGCGAGCTGGTTGCCGGCGATGGTCATCGGCTCGTGCGCGAAGTCGATCACGAAACTGGTGTCGTAGTCGGCGCCCGGCGCCATCGTCGCCTTGTTGTTGCGGATGGTGAGGCCGGCGACCGGATTGTCGTGGGATTCCGCGGCGATGACGATGAAACCCGAATGGTTCTCCTTATTCGGTCCATCGACGAAGACGTTGTCGGCGATGACACCGGTCGAGCCCGCGCAGAGATCGATCATGTAGTTGGTGAGACGGCCCTGCGAGTCGTCGAAGCTGTCGTTCGTCGCCTCCACCCGCGCCGAGCGCACCTTGAGATAATGGCCGCCATTGCCGCGTTCGAACCGCGTCCGCGTCACGATCACCTTGCCGTAATGGCCGACATAGATGGAGTGCGCGCAGGAGACGCCGCCATCGCAGCGGCCGAGGCCGGAGAAGGTCGAGCGATCGACGCGGATCGTGCCGTTGGGATCGTCGCCGGCGAGGATGCCCTCTTCCGAATGGCGGAACACCGCGTTCATCACGGTGAGATTGCCTTGCTCGAGCCGGATGCCGGCGCCGTTGCGATCGTGCACCGCGAGGTTCTGGAACACGATCCCGTCGACCATCGCGTCGCGGCCGCGCAGCACCAGCGCCGCCTTCTCCTCGCAGATGCCGCCGTCGAGGAACACTGTGCCCGGCGTCACCGCGCGGAATGCGACCTTGCCGCCTTCGACGACGGCGCACTGGCGGTAGCTGCCCGGCTGGATCAGGATCGTCGCGCCAGGCTTGCCCGCCATCGCGTTCACCGCCTCGTCGAGCCGGGCATAGGATTTGCCGGTCTCCTGAACGGTGAAGGGCTTGGGCGCGGGCGGGCCTGCGAAGGCGGGCACGGCGGCGGCGAGCGCGAGAGCGCAGACGAGGAGCATCTTCATGACGCCGCGATATGCCGCGCACGGCGATGCGAAGTCGATGCGAATAGAGGGTTAAGCGCCGCCGCTAACCTTCTTTCTCATAGAGCCCTCTCCCGCAAGCGGGAGAGGGAGGGCCCCGCCGCGAAGCGGTGGGAGGGTGAGGGTCTTCGTTTCTTCCCACCAAGCTGGAGGAAGAAGAAGACCCTCACCCAGACCCTCTCCCGCTAACGGGAGAGGGAGCGAAAGCGGTGGATAAGCCGGTCGTCCCGCATTCCCCTTCTCCGCCCCGCCCCCTACACTCGCGGCCATGCCCTCATTCGCGCTCGAAAAGGCTCATCCGCAACCGCTTGCCGGCGTCGACGAGGCAGGGCGCGGGCCGCTGGCGGGGCCGGTGGTTGCCGCTGCCGTGATCCTGCATCGGACCCGCTTCCCGCGCGGCATCGACGATTCGAAGAAGCTTGACGCGCCCTCCCGCGAAGCGCTGCACGACCGCATCCGCGCGAGCGCCGCGGTCGGCGTCGGGATCGCCTCCGTGGAGGAGATCGACAGCCTCAACATCTACTGGGCGACGATGCTGGCAATGACGCGCGCGGTGGATGCGCTGGGGTGCGAGCCGGCGATGGTGCTGGTCGATGGCAACGCCTGCCCGAAATGGCGCTACGCCTCGCAGCCGGTCGTCGACGGCGACGCGCTCTGCCGCTCGATCGCGGCCGCCTCGATCGTTGCCAAGGTGACGCGCGATCGCATCATGTGCGACCATCACGACACGCATCCCGGCTACAACTGGCGACAGAACAAGGGCTACGCCACGCCCGATCATCGCCGCGCGCTTCGCGAGCTCGGCCCCTCGCCACTGCATAGGAGAAGCTTTGCCCCGGTCGCGCAGCTGATGCTGGCGCTGCAGGCTGCGGAGTAGCGCGACCGAGACCCCCCTGGAAGGGAGGGGTTGGGGGTGGGTCGAGCGATAGAGAAGCGGCTCGCCTCGACAGCTACCCGCCCCCAGCCCCTCCCTTCCAGGGAGGGGGCGAGTAGGAACGAAGGGCGAAGATCGGCGGTAGAGTCCGATTTGCCACACCTCTATTAGTTGGGTCGGGATCGGGTGCGCCGCCACAACATCTAGCGGCAGACTCTTTCCGTTCACCGCGCGTCCCGCCGCATTAACAACTCGTCGACAGAAAACACCACTTGACCGCGAGTCCCCGATGACTCACCCTGTGGATAAATCGGGGTCAAAGGGGACCGCACCGCATGGGTATGTATGAGCGCGTTTCGCGCCGGGGAACGCTTGCGCCCGCGCCGCAGGAGCTGCTGCCGCTGGACCGCATCCTCCAGCAGGATTGCGTCGAGGCGATGGCCGGTTTGCCGGACGCGAGCGTCGATCTGATCTTCGCCGATCCGCCCTATAACCTCCAGCTCGGCGGCGAGCTGTTCCGCCCCGACGGCAGCCATGTCGACGCAGTCAACGACGCCTGGGACCATTTCGACAGCTTCGCGGCCTATGATCGCTTCACCAGCGCCTGGCTCGCCGAGGCCCGCCGGATCCTCAAGCCGGACGGCGCGATCTGGGTGATCGGCAGCTATCACAACATCTTCCGGGTCGGCGCCGCGCTGCAGGACGAGGGCTTCTGGATCCTCAACGACATCGTCTGGCGCAAGTCGAACCCGATGCCCAATTTCAAGGGCACGCGCTTCACCAATGCGCACGAGACGCTGATCTGGGCGAGCCGCTCGCAGGGCTCGCGCCCGACCTTCAACTATCAGTCGATGAAGGCGCTCAACGACGATCTCCAGATGCGCTCCGACTGGGTGCTGCCGATCTGCGCGGGCGGCGAGCGCCTCAAGGACGGCAAGGCCAAGGCGCACCCGACGCAGAAGCCCGAGGAGCTGCTCTATCGCGTGTTGCTGGCGACCACCAAGCCGGGCGACATCGTGCTCGATCCCTTCTTCGGCACCGGCACCACCGGCGCGGTCGCGCGCCGGCTTGGCCGTCGCTGGATCGGCATCGAGCGCGAGCCGCGCTACGTCAAGGTTGCGGAAGCGCGCATCGCCGCGACGCTGCCGCTCGACGAGAGCGCGATGGTCGCCATGCCGAGCCGCGCCGCGCAGCCGCGCGTGCCGTTCGGCGCGCTCGTCGAGAGCGGCCTGCTCACCCCCGGCGCGAAGCTCACCGACGCCCGCCGCCGCTGGAAGGCGAGCGTCCGCGCCGACAGCTCGATCGCTTGCGATGCCCATGCCGGCTCGATCCACAAGGTCGGCGCCGCGCTGCAGGGCGCGCCCTCGTGCAACGGCTGGACATTCTGGCATGTCGAGGACGCCGGCGCGCTGATCCCGCTCGATGGGTTGCGGCAGAGGTATCTGGCGCAGGCGGCGGCGTAAGCCTTCCTTCTTTTCCTGTTCCCCGGCGAAGGCCGGGGTCCAGTCAATATCAAAGACCGCGCGATAGCGCGGACGGAGCGCGCTGCCGCGCGCGACCTTGTTTAGGGCTGGACCCCGGCCTTCGCCGGGGTACGGGTAGCGACCATGCTCACCACAGCCCTCCGCCAGCCCGGCGCCCGCCTCCACCTCCGCCCCACCGCGTTCATCGATGCACCGTTCGGCTATGACGGCCGCGCGCTGCGCCTCGCCGGCGGGCTGCTGTGGTTCTCGGCGGTCGAGGCGATCGCGGCGGTGGCGGGCAAGCGCGTCGCGACCGCGTTCGTGCCGGTGCTCGAGCTCGACAATTTTCTCGGCGACCTTCCGGGCGATCATCCGGAGCAAGGTCGGGCGCTCGCCCGCCGCCTGACGGACCAGCGGCCACCGCTCCAACTTGGCGAGCGCACTATCCGGCTCGATCAGCCGCAGGCGATGGCGATCCTCAACGTCACGCCCGACAGCTTCTCGGACGGTGGCGGCCTGATGAACGATCCGGCGACGGCGGCCGATCGCGCCGTCGCGATGGCCGCCGACGGCGCCGCGATCGTCGACATCGGCGGCGAGTCTACCCGGCCCGGTGCGCAGACGGTGTGGGAGGGCGACGAGATCGCGCGCATCCGCCCGGTGATCGAGCGGCTGCGCGCGAGCGGCACCGCGCTCTCGATCGACACGCGCAAGGCCGGCGTGATGGAGAGCGCGCTCGCCGCCGGCGCGCACATGATCAACGACGTCTCGGCGCTGACCTGGGACGATCGCGCGCTCGAGATCGCGACGGCATCGCAAGTGCCGGTCGTGCTCGTCCACTACAAGGGAACGCCCGAGACGATGCAGGGCGAGGCACGCTACGAGGACGCGCTGATCGAGGTCTATGAGTGGCTGGAGGCGCGCGTCGCGGCGGCCGAGGCGGCGGGCATCGCCCGATCGCGCATCCTCGTCGATCCCGGACTCGGCTTCGGCAAGACGCTCCGGCACAATCTCGCCATCCTCAACGGCCTGTCGCTGTTCCACGGCATCGGCTGCGGGGTCGTGCTCGGCGCGAGCCGCAAACGCTCGATCGGCGCGCTGTCGAACGAGGCGCCGGTCGAGCAGCGGCTCGGCGGCAGTGTCGCGCTTGCACTGGTCGGTGCCAATCAGGGCGTGCAGCTTCTGCGCGTGCACGACGTGTTTGAGACGGTGCAGGCGCTCCGCGTCTGGCGCGGCCTGCGCGATGCGGCGCTGACGCCAGTCGCGTAATCAGCACTCGAACGGTCGCCCTGAGCCTGCCGAAGGGCTGTTCTTTCTTCCTGCTGAGAAGAAGGAAATGCTTCGGCAAGCTCAGCACGCACGAAATTGGATAAACGCGCGTTCGCTTACGCGGGTGCCGCCCGCGCTTACGCCTTGTCGGCGTAGATCATATGGCCAGGGCCGAGGCGATCGAGCACCAGCGCGAGATCGCTGGGGCTCACCGCGAAGCAGCCCTCGCTGCGGCCGAGCTGGCCGTTGGCGCGCAGCACCTCGGGGCCGACATACCAGGCCGAATGAACGACGATCGAGCGACGCTCGACGTTCGAATTGGAGGAGTCGAGACCGAACAGGCGGCGCGAGCGGCCATGCTTGCCGTCATAGATGTCACCCGTGAGATAGGCGCCCATCGAGGATGCGTTCGAACCGTCCGCGTTGGAAAAGTGTTGGACGAAACCGGTGCGATCGGGATCGGAACCGCGTCCGTGCGCGACGAGCAAGCTCGTCGTCCGACCGCTCTCGACGTCGACGAGATGAAAGCGCGGGCTGCTCGAATGCGCGGAGAAGTCGACGATGCCGATCGTGCCGTGGTTGGCGACGCTGCCGGCGTGACGTTGGAGTGCGCCGAGCGCGCGCCCGAGCAGAGCCGGCTTGAGACCGCTCGCCGCCGATGGCAATCCGGCAAATGAAGGAACGAACGCCCGTGCCGGCATCGCCGCGAAACCCGCTGCCGCACCCGCCGCCGCCATTGCTCCGCCGCGCAGGAATGCGCGACGTGAAAACGCCCCCGCAGCCTCAATCACTCGCTTACCCCTCCGGTACGCAAACACTGATCACGCTTGCGTCATACCAGAAACTCCACCCGCGCGCGATGAACGCCTGTGGAAAAGCTCCTATTTACCATGAAGTTCGCCGCATCTAGGCAACGGCACGCCGCATCGGGTGGAACCGTTTAGCCGCGGCGCTTTCCGTGAGTCGCACGCTCGGCGAGGCGGGTCCGCCCCTTCGCCTTGTGGGCGGACGCAAGCCGCGTGGTGGCCTTGCCCTTGTGCGCAGCGATGCGGACATGGCCGTGTGCCTCATGCCGCGCCAGCCGTTCGGCGTGTGCATGATGCCGGCCAGTCCGGCCGCGCGCGGACCGCGCTGGGGCGTCGTCGCCCGAACCTTGCTCCGTCTCGCTGGCGACGCGCAGCGCCGGATGGTTGAGCGTCGGCAGATTGGCCGCCACCGTCGTCATCTCACCGCTCTGGCGCTTGTCGAGCACCGCGAAGCCGGCATCGAGCAGCGCCGTCACGTCGCGGCTGCGGCTCGGGATGTTGGGTTCGCCGAGCACGACCGCGATCAGTCGGCGCCCCCCGCGCCGCGCCGAGGCGGCGAGCGTGAAGCCGGCGTCGACGGTATAGCCGGTCTTGAGACCGTCCATGCCCGGCACGACGCCGAGCAGATGGTTGTGGTTCATGAAGGTGGCCGCGCCCCAAGTGAGGCTGCGCGTGCCGAAATAGCCATAGTAGCGGCCATGGTTGCGCAGGATCGCCTGCGACAGCGTCGCGATGTCGCGCGCGGTGGTGACGTTGTCGGGATCGGTGAGGCCCGACGCGTTCGAGAAGACGGTGTTGCGCATGCCGAGCGCGCGCGCCTTGCGCGTCATCATCTGCGCGAAGGCCTGCTCCGAGCCGCCGAGCCGCTCGGCGAGAGCGACCGCGACGTCGTTGGCCGATTTGACCGCGATCACCCGTATGCAATCATCGACAGACACGCTGTTGCCGACCTGAACGCCAAGCTTCGAAGGCCGCTGCGCTTCGGCATGCGCCGAGAAGACGATGCGATCTCCGAGGTGGAGCCGGCCGGAATCCAGCGCGTCAAAGGTCAGGTAAAGCGTCATCAGCTTGGTGATGGACGCGGGATGCCGCAGGTCGTCGGCGGCGTTCGCGTAAAGCACCTCGCCATTGTCGGCGTCGAGCAGGATGGCGGCATAGCGCGGGCGGATCGGCCCCAGCGCCGGCGCCGCCGTCGTCGGCAGCAGGATCGTCCCGTTAGCCATCGCCGGGAGCGGCGCCAGCGCCGTCGCGATCAGCGCGGCGCCCGCCGCGGCCTTCGCCAGGAATCCACCAGTAGCCGTTGCGCGCGTCCGGCGCGCTGCCCCCACGATACGCACGATACTCGCGACCTCCCCGCGACGCGCAGGAGAACCCGCGCGTGCGCAGAATCTATCATGAGCACGACTCGCCACAAGCATAAGCTCCAACGGTTCATCCCGCGATTCAACAGGTTCGCCGCGCGACTGGCCATGCGGTGGCACGGAGTTCGCGCAAGTGCCCGCGCTTGACCGCAGTTGCGGCGCATCTCATGGGCGACAGGCGGGAGATGGGGATGACGGAACAAAACTACGACGCTAGCCCAGGCGGCGGATCTCGCGGGCGCGTGCTGGTCGCGAGCTTGGTCGGCACATCGGTCGAGTTCTACGACTTCTACATCTACGCGACCGCTGCGAGCATCGTGTTCCCGCAGCTCTTTTTCCCCGGGGCGGCACCGGCGACGCAGCTGCTCGCCTCCTACGCCAGCCTCTCGGTCGCGTTTTTCGCGCGGCCGCTCGGCGCCGCCGTGTTCGGCCATTTTGGCGATCGGCTCGGGCGCAAGTCGACGCTCGTCGCCTCGCTGTTGATCATGGGCCTGTCGACGCTCGCCATCGCCTTCCTGCCGACCTACGCCGCCGCCGGTTGGATCGCGCCGGCGCTGCTCTGCCTGCTGCGCTTCGGTCAGGGCTTCGGGCTCGGCGGAGAGTGGGGCGGCGCAGCACTGCTCGCGGTCGAATATGCGCCGGAGCATGCGCGCGGTCGCTACGGCATGGTTCCGCAGCTCGGCGCGCCGGTCGGCTTCATCTTCTCCAACGGGCTGTTCCTGCTGATGGGACGCTGGCTGGCACCCGCCGAATTCGCCGCCTGGGGCTGGCGCATCCCGTTCGCGCTCTCGATCGTGCTCGTCGGGCTTGGCCTGTGGATCCGCCTCAGCCTCGCCGAGACGCCCGCCTTCGCCCGCGCGCTGGAGGAGGCGCCGCCGCCGCGCGTGCCGCTCGGCGAGGTGCTGCGCGACTATCCGGCCGAGACGATCGCGGGCACCTTCGCGGTGGTCTGCACCTTCGCGCTCTTCTATCTCGCGACCGCCTTCGCGCTCGGCTATGGCACCACCGCGCTGCACCTGCCCAAGCAGGGCTTTCTCGGCATCCAGCTCGTCGCGATCCTGTTCATGGCGGCGAGCATCGCGCTTTCGGGCGCGCTCTCCGACCGATCGAGCCCGCGCCACGTGCTGATGGCCGGCTGCGTCATGGCTGTCGCGGCGGGCCTCATGATGAAGCCGCTGCTCGGCGCCGGCACGTTGACCGGCGCCTTCCTGTGGCTCGCCTTCGCGCTCGCCGCGATGGGGCTCGTCTACGGGCCGCTCGGCGCCTGGCTGCCGGGGCTGTTTCCGGCGCGCGTGCGCTACACCGGCGCGTCGATGGCGTTCAACGTCGGCGGCATCTTGGGCGGCGCCGCCGCGCCCGCGCTCGCCCAAGCGCTGTCCACCGGCCATCTGCTCGGCGGCGGCCTCGCGCCGGTCGGCGCCTATCTCGCGCTGTGCGGGCTGGTGAGCTTCGTCGCGTTGGCTGCCTTGGCGAAACCGCATCGCTACTAGCGGAACACGAAAAGCAAAGCCCTCACACTGAGCGCAGTCGAAGTGCGTGCCAAGCAGGACAGCGCTCGGGGCACGTCCTTCGACTACGCTCTGGACGAACGGATTGGAGAGGCTAGGGCAGCATTCAAGCCTTCGCCGCCAGCGCCGCCTCGATCGCCTTCGTCACGCTGGGGTCGTTCGGCGTCACCTTCGTGCCGAAGGCGGTGATCAGCTTGCCGTCTCGGCCGATCAGATATTTGTGGAAGTTCCACTTGGGCGCGTTGCCGCGGCCGAGCACCGCCGCCGCCCAGCGATAGATCGGGATGGTGTTGGCGCCGACGACGTCCGCCTTCTCGGCGAGCGGGAACTTTATGCCGAATTTGGTGCGGCAGAACTGCGAGATCTCGTGGTTCGAGCCATATTCCTGCCCGAGGAAATCGCCCGACGGCACGCCGATCACGGTGAAGCCCTTCGGCGCATAGCTGTCCTGCAGCTTCTCGAGCCCATCGTATTGCGGTGTGAAGCCGCAAAAGCTTGCGGTGTTGACGAGCAGCACGACGTCGCCCTTGAACCTCGCCATCGGCAGCGGCGTGCCATCGATCGCGGTGAGGTCGAAATCCCAGGCGCTGTGCCGCGACGCTTCCTCGGCGGGCATCGGGTTGATCCGCGCCTTGGGGAATTGCGCGGCGGCGACATAGCCGAGCGCCCCCAGCACGATCACGCCGAGCGCGATGTAAGCCAGCTTGTTCATTTCCCTTTGCCCTCCCAGGTTTCCCGTTCGTGTCGAGCGCAGTCGAGACACGCTGGCAATTCGATCGCTGCACGTCCCTCGACTTCGCTCGGGACGAACGGGGCTGGGTTCAAGCGCTGATCGGCGCCGTCACCTCGTCGAGCCAGCAGCGCACCTCGGCCGGCACCAGCGGGCCGATCTCCTTGCGCACCCGCGCATGATAACCGTCGAGCCAGGCACGCTCCGCCTCCGACATCAGCGCTGGATCCACCAGCCGGCGATCGATCGGCGCCAGCGTCAGCGTGTGGAAGCCGAGCATCTCCTTCTCGGCGCCCGCAACGTCGCGCGGCTCGACCAGCACCAGATTCTCGATGCGGATGCCGTAGCCGCCGGTCTTGTAGTAGCCCGGCTCGTTGGAGACGATCATGCCGGCGCGTAGCGGTTCCTCGGTGCCCGCCTGGCCGCCACTGCTCGTCGCGATGCGCTGCGGTCCCTCGTGGACGCCGAGATAGGCGCCGACGCCGTGGCCGGTGCCATGCGCGTAATCGAGCCCGGCCGCCCAGAGGAACTGCCGCGCGAGCACGTCGAGCTGGCTGCCGCGCGTGCCTACCGGGAAGACGGCCGAGCCCAGCGCGATATGACCCTTGAGCACGCGCGTGAAGCGATCGCGCATCTCGGGTGTCGGTTCGCCGATCGCGACGGTGCGCGTCACGTCGGTGGTGCCGTCCTGATACTGGCCGCCGCTGTCGACGAGATAGAGCGTGCCCGCCTCAATCGGCCGGTTGGTCTTCTCGCTGGCGCGATAGTGGACGATCGCGCCGTTCGCGCCCGATCCCGAGATCGTGTCGAAGGAGAGGTCGCGCAGCTTGCCGGTCTCGGCGCGGAACGCCTCCAGACGATCAGAGGCCTTGAGTTCATCCAGCCTCCCCTTCGGCGCCTCGATCGAGAGCCAGTGCAGGAAGCGGGTGAGCGCCGCGCCGTCGCGCAGGTGCGCGGCCTTGGTGCCGGCGATCTCGGCATCGTTCTTGATCGCCTTGGGCAGCACGGCGGGATCGCGGCCCTCGATCAGCGTCGCGCCGCCCTGCTCCAGCGCTTCGAAGATCGCCGCGACGCCGCGCTCGGGATCGACGAGCACGCGCTTGCCCGCGAGACCGGCCAGCGCCTTCGCGAAATCGGCGCGCGGGTGCAGCCGCACCGCGTTGCCGAGATGCTGGCGCACCGCATCGTCGATCTTGTCGGGTGCGACGAACAGGTCGGCGGTGCCGTCGGCGCGGACCAGCGCATAGGCGAGCGCGACCGGCGTCCGCGCGACATCGGTGCCGCGCACGTTGAACGTCCAGGCGATCGAATCGAGCGCGGAGAGCACCGCGGCGTCGGCACCCGCCTTCGCCAGCGCGTCGGCCATCTCCTGCCGTTTGGCCGCCGACGACTTGCCGGCGAGATCGTCGGGCTGGACGACGAGGCGCGCATCCGACGGCGCCGGCCGGTCGGGCCAGATCGCATCGACCGGATTGGTGTCGACCGCGACGAGTTCGGCACCGCGCGCCGCGAGTTGCTCGCGGGCCTGCCGCACCCAGCCCTTGGTGTGCAGCCACGGATCGTAGCCGATCCGCGCGCCCTCGCGCGCATGCTCGCGCAGCCATTCGGTGACGCTCGTCTGCGGCACCGACTGGTAGCTCCACTGTTCGGCCGAGACCTGCTCGCGCACCTGCAGCGTATAGCGCCCGTCGACGAAGATCGCCGCTTCCTGCGGCAACACCACCGCCGAGCCCGCCGAGCCCTCGAACCCGGTCAGCCAGGCGAGCCGCTGGGCGTAGGCGCCGACATATTCGCTCATATGCTCGTCGGTGAGCGGGACGACGAAGCCATCGAGGCGACGACGGGCGAGTTCCTCGCGCAAAGCGGCGAGGCGATCGGCATGCGTTGACATGCGCGAATAGATAGACCTGTCGGAGCCGGTGCGGAAGGTGCGCTTCCTCCTGTGCTCCGGCGAAAGCCGGAGCTAGCCGGGGCCGGCGCTGCGCCTGCGGCTCCTGCTTCCGCAGGAGCACGGAGCGGCCGGCCCTCAGCTTCCTTGCTCCGGCGCAGGCCGGAGCGCCGGCGACAAGCGCCGCGCTCCCCATCCACTGCTCCAGCCTTCGCCGGAGCACCGGGAATATATGCTGACCGGTCGCCGCGAAGATGCTGGCGACGCGGCGGCCGATATGCTCTCCCCCGACAGCGGAAGTCGATCAGGAAGGATCGCGGAATGACCGTCACGCTCTACGGGATACCGAACTGCGATACGGTCAAGAAGGCGCGTGGCTGGCTCGCCGATCGCGGCATCGCCTACGCCTTTCACGACTACAAGAAACACGGAGCCGATGCCGCGCGGATCGCGGGATGGATCGAGCGGGCGGGCCTAGCACGTGTGCTGAACAAGGCCGGCACGACCTACAAGAAGCTGCCCGATGCGCTGAAATTGGACCTAGCCGGCGCCCAAGCGGCCGCGACGATGGCCGCGCACCCCTCCTGCATCAAGCGGCCGATCGTCGAGCATGACGGCGGCTTGCTGGTCGGCTTCAAGCCGGACGAGTGGATCGCTGCTTTCAAGGCGTAACCTTGCGGAGAGAGACGATGGCGTTGCACCTCTTCTACCACCCCTTCTCCTCCTATTGCTGGAAGGCGCTGATCCCGCTCTATCGCGCCGGCACGGCGTTCCAGGTGCGACTAGTGAACAACGGCGATGCGGCGACCGACGACGAATGGCGCCGGCTGTGGCCGCTGGCGAAGATGCCGCTGCTGGTCGACGACGGCCGCGTGGTGACCGAAGCGAGCATCATCGTCGAATATCTCGATCGCCATCATCCCGGATCAAGCCCGCTGATCCCTTCGGATGCGGACACGGCGCTCGAGGTTCGCGCGCTCGATCGCTTCTTCGACAATTACATCCACGCGCCGACACAGGCGATCGTCGGGGATCGCCTGCGTGCGCCGGAGACGCAGGATCCGGTCGGCGTCGCGCAAGCGCACGATCGGCTTGAGACCGCGCTCGGCTGGCTCGATGCGCATATGGACGGCCGCGCATGGGCCGTGGGTGACGCTTTCACGCTCGCCGACTGCGCCGCCGCGCCGCCGCTCTTCTATTCGGACTGGGTCCATCCGTGGCGCGATCGCTTCCCCAACGCCGCCGCCTACCGCGCCCGCCTCAACGCAACGCCGGAAATGTCTCGCTGCATCAAGGACGCGCGCTACTTCCGGGAGTATTTCCCCGGTGGCGCGCCGGATCAGGACTGACCCGGCGCGCCCGGCAAGACTTCAGGCGGGCGTCGGCTCCGCCGCGCTCGTTTCCGGCGATGCCGATGCCGGCTGCTCCTGGATGAAGGCGAGCAGATCGGCGTTCACCCGATCGGGATCGGTGATCGCGATACCGTGGTTGCCGCCGGAATAGACGATCAGCCGTACGTCCGCGATGATCTTGGCCGCCGCGCGGCCGCCGGCGTCGATCGGCACGATCTGATCGTCGTCGCCGTGGATCACCAGCGTCGGCACGTCGATGCGCTTGGCATCTTCGGTATAGTCGAGCTGCCAGCTGAACGACGTTTCATACTGTGCCAGCGCGCCGCCTTGCAGCCCCTGAAACCAGAACAGGTCGCGCATGCCTTGCGTCACCTTCGATTCCTCGCGGTTCGCGCTGAAGAAGGGCGCGGTGACGTCCTTGAAGAACTGCGATCGACTGCCGACCGTACCGGCCCTGATCTGGTCGATCGCCTCGATCGGCACGCCCGCGGGATTGTCCGGCGCCTGCAGCATTCTCGGCACCATCGAATCGAGCAGCACGACCTTGGCGACGCGACCGGTGCCGTGGCGGCCGATGTAACGCGCGACCTCACCGCCGCCGGTCGAATGGCCGACCAGCACGACATCCTCGAGATCGAGCTCGGCGATCAGATCGGCGAGATCGTCCGCCCAGCTATCGACGTCATTGCCGAAATCGGGCTGATCCGAACGCCCGTTGCCGCGCCGATCGTGCGCGATCACACGGTAGCCATGGGCGCGTAGGAACATCATCTGGTTTTCCCAAGCATCGCCGGTGAGCGGCCAGCCATGGCTGAACAGGACCGGCTGGCCCTTCCCCCAATCGCGATAATAGATCTGCGTTCCGTCACGGGTGGTGAGCATCGGCATTTCACGTCTCCTGGCGAGGGCGCATGCGCATACCGGCAGTCCGAGCGCGGGGATGCGCCGGCAACGATGCCGACGATCGGGACTCGGGTTGCGGACAGCGATCGATCCGTAGCATGAAATCGTTCCGCGGGCGCGTCGTTATCTTCGGCGTGCGTCCTTGCACGATGGCGGCGTGCTCCCCACAAGCGCGGCCATGATCGATCCCGCCAAGCTGCCCGCCCCACCCGTCGCCGCCGTCCGGCCACATCGCTTCGAACGGCACGGCCGCACCGTCACCGACAATTACGCCTGGCTGCGCGATCCCGGATATCCGACCGTCGAGAACGCCGAGATCCTCGCCTATCTCAACGCCGAGAACGGCTATTTCGAAGCCGCGATGAAGCCGCTTGACCCGCTCGTCGAGACGTTGTTCGTGGAGATGAAGGGCCGGCTCAAGGAAGACGATGCCGGCGTGCCGCAGCAGGATGGCGACTGGCTCTACTGGTGGGCGTTCGCGCCGGGCGCGCAGTATCGCCGCTGGTACCGCAAGCGCGCCGACGGCTTCGGCGAGGAACAGCTGATCCTCGACGAGCCGGCCGAGGCCGAAGGCAAGCCCTATTTCCGGCTCGGCGCGATGCGCGCGAGCCCGGATGGGCGGCTGCTCGCCTGGTCGGCCGATGCGAGCGGCGCCGAGCGCTTCACCTTGCGTATCCGTGATCTCGCGACGATGCAGGACATCGAGACGGTGAGCGACGTCGTCAATCACGACATCGCCTGGGCGGCGGACGGGGCCAGCCTGGTCTACACCGAGGTCAACGCCGAATGGCGCAGCTACAAGGCGCTGCTCCACAAGCTCGGCACCGATCCGGAGCATGATCGCGAGCTTTATCGCGAGACCGAGAACGAAGGCTTTACCGTCGCCGTCGGCCGCACGCAGGATCGCCGCTGGATCGGCATCCATGTCGGCGACAATGCGACCGATGAGATCCGCCTGCTCGATGCGACCAACACCGACGCCGAACTGATCCTCGTCTCGCCACGCAAGGAGCGCCGCCGCTATTCGGTCGACAGCGCCCACGGGAAGCTGTGGATCCTGACCAATGACGAGCACGTCAACTTCCGCCTCGCCGAGGCAGACTGGGCGAACCCGGACGACTGGCGCACCGTCATCGCGGGCTCGGATCGTGTCTATCTGAAGTCGCTGCACGCCTTCGGCCGCCATCTCGCGATCGAGCGGCGCGTCGACGGGCTCGATGAGATCGCATTGCGCGACTATGCGACCGGCGCCGAGCGGATCCTTCCTTTCGCGGAGGAAAGCTATTCCGTCAGCCTCGCCGGCAATCCCGAACCGTCGCCCAGCGTCTATCGCCTCAGCTACTCCTCGATGGTGACGCCGGACACCGTCTATGACTTCGATCCGGCGATTGGCGCGCTGGCCACGCTCAAGGTGCGCGAGGTACCGTCCGGCTACGACGCCTCGCGCTACGTCACGAAGCGGCTGATGGTGCCCGCGCGCGATGGCAAGCAGGTGCCCGTCTCGATCGTTCACCGCACCGACTTCAAGATCGACGGCTCAGGTCCGCTCTTCCTCTACGCCTACGGCGCTTATGGCATCGCGATGCCGCCGCGCTTTGCGACCGATCGCCTCAGTCTGCTCGATCGCGGCTTCGCCTATGCCATTGCGCACATCCGCGGCGGCGACGACATGGGCTATGGCTGGTACCTGGACGGCACCAACACCAAACGCTGGAACAGCTTCACCGATTTCGTCGATGCCGCGCAGGGCCTGATCGCCGCCGGCTATGCCGCGCCCGGCCGCATCGCGATCAACGGCGGATCGGCGGGCGGCGGGCTGATGGGCGTCGTTGCCAATACCGATCCCGAGCTGTGGGGCGCGATCGTCGCGGACGTCCCGTTCGTCGACGTGGTCAACACCATGCTCGACGAGACGCTGCCGCTGACGCCGGGCGAGTGGCCCGAATGGGGCAATCCGGTGACGGATCCCGACGCGTTCGACCTGCTGATAAGCTATTCGGCCTACGACAATGTGAAGCCGCAAGCCTATCCGCCGATGCTGATCACCGGCGGTCTCCATGATCCGCGCGTCACCTATTGGGAGCCGGCGAAATGGGCCGCGAAGTTGCGCGCGACGAAGACGGACGCCAATCCGCTCCTCCTCAAGATCAACATGGGCGCCGGCCATGGCGGCAGGTCCGGCCGCTACGAGGCGCTGCGCGAGCGCGCCGAGGCCTACGCCTTCGCAATCGAGGAGCTCGGCGCCTCCGGCTGAACGTGCGGCGTCTGCAACCTTTGGCGCCGCCGCCCATTGGCACGGCTTCAGCGCACGAGGAGGCGAGAATGGCGACGACCAAGTCCGTAGGCGGCTTCAAGAAGGGCGACGAGGTCAGCTGGAAGTCGCACGGCGGCACCGCGCACGGCAAGGTCGAACGCGTCGCGACGAGCCGGACCAAGATCAAGGGCCACGAAGTCGCCGCATCGAAGGATAACCCCGAGTTGATCGTAAAGAGCGATAAGGGGGGCCGCGCCGCGCATAAGCCATCGGCCTTGAAGCACGACGGCTAACGCGCGACGCCGGCGCGATCGCAACATCGCAATCTAAATCGGAGAATAGTTTTTTGGAAAAGCTCCGACCCGGAGCCGCTCGCGCCGGAACCTCTGCGCATTTTCATTCGCCTGTGCTGAATTTTCGCTCTACAGTCCTCGGTAGACAGGAGGAAGATGATGGCCAAAAAAGCGACCACCACGACGAAGGCAGCGGCACCGAAGAAGGCCGCCGCCCCGCGCACCAACGGTATCCACAAGCCCGTCCAACCGTCGAGCGACCTCGGCGCGATCGTAGGTTCGGGACCGATGCCGCGCAGCGAAGTCGTGAGCAAGGTCTGGGACTATATCAAGAAGAACGGTCTGCAGGACGCGGCCGACAAGCGCCAGATCAACGCTGACGCCAAGCTCGAGAAGATCTTCGGCAAGAAGAAGGCGAGCATGTTCGAGATGAACAAGCATCTGTCTTCGCACCTGAAATAGGTCATCCTTTCCTGACGCTCGCCGCGCGCGCCGCCTCGTTCCGGCGCGCGCGGTCGCATGTCGGACGTTCGACCTTCATGATCGGCTGACGGAACATGACCGATTGGCGCGCCGTCACCGCCGACATCACGACGCTCGCCGTCGACGCGATCGTCAACGCTGCCAACGGCACCCTGCTGGGCGGTGGCGGCGTCGACGGCGCGATCCACCGCGCCGCCGGACGCGCGCTCGTGGAGGCCTGCCGGCCATTGGCGCCCTGCCCCACCGGCGAGGCGCGGATCACGCCGGGCTTCCGCCTGCCCGCCGCGCATGTGATCCATACCGTGGGACCGGTCTGGCACGGAGGCAGTGCGGGCGAAGCCGACCTGCTCGCGGCGTGCTACCGCAACAGCCTGGACCTCGCGGCCAACGCCGCCGCGCGTTCGATCGCCTTCCCGGCGATCTCGACCGGCGTCTACGGCTATCCGAAGCAGGAGGCGGCACGGATCGCCGCCGAAGCGACGCGCGACTGGCTTGCCGCGCACCGCGATGCGCTCGACACGCTGCTCTTCGTCGGCTTCGATGCCTCGAGTACGGCGCTCTACGCCGCCGCGATCGCTGCTGCCGAAAGCTGAAATCGGGCGGCGAAAGCGGCACAATCCTGCGGGCTCAGCTTCTCGACATCGTCACAGGCCTCGCCTATCGCCTCCCCATCATCAGGATTGAGGGACGCATGCTGCAAGCTTCCACGACGCTCGACCGGGTTCTCGTGCTCGAAATGGTGCGCGTCACCGAGGCGGCGGCAATGGCCGCGGCCAAGCTCGTGGGACGCGGGGACGAGAAAGCGGCGGACGCTGCTGCGGTCGAGGCGATGCGCGCGGCGTTCAACGAACTCGATTTCGACGGCACGGTGGTGATCGGCGAGGGCGAGCGTGACGAAGCACCGATGCTCTATATCGGCGAGAAGGTCGGCCGCGCCAGCGCCGGCGCACCGAAGATCGACATCGCGCTCGATCCGCTCGAGGGCACGACGCTCACTGCCAAAGCGAGCCCCAACGCGATGGCGGTGCTGGCGATCGCCGAGGAAGGTGGCCTCCTCAACGCGCCCGACGTCTACATGGAGAAGCTCGCGATCGGACCGGGGTTTGAGGAAGGCATCGTCGGCCTCGATCGCTCCGCTTCCGAGAATGTTCATGCGCTGGCCAAGGCGAAGGGTGTCGATCCGCACCAGATCGTCGTCTGCGTGCTCGATCGGCCGCGCCACGAGAAGCTGATCGCCGAGCTCCGCGCGATCGGCTGCGGCATCCACCTCATCCCGGACGGCGACGTCGCCGGGGTGATCGCGGTGACCAATCCCGATACCACGATCGACATGTATATGGGTTCGGGCGGCGCCCCCGAGGGCGTGCTCGCGGCGGCGGCGTTGAGCTGCGTCGGCGGCCAGTTCGAAGGCAAGCTCCTGTTCCGGAACGACGACGAGAAGGCGCGCGCGCGCAAATGGGGCGTGAGCGACCTCGATCGCATCTACAAGCTGCAGGACCTCGTGAAGGGCGATGCGATCTTCGCCGCAACCGGCGTCACCGACGGTTCGCTGCTCGACGGCGTCAAGGTCCGCAAGGGCGGCTGCATCACGACCGAGAGCGTCGTGATGCGCGCATCGACCGGCACGGTGCGCTGGGTGAAGGGCGAGCACCACAAGGGATAAGTGCCTTTCCTTTCCGCCGTTCGGTTCGAGCTTGTCGAGAACCGGCCGTGCGTGAGACTTCTCGACTGAGCGGCAGGTCGGATCGTCCCCCGGACGATCCTGAACCATGCGGGGCATGGTTCACCTGCCGCTCTCGACCGGCTCGACCCTTCGCTCGAAGCGAACGGAAATCGATCACGCGAAATCCCCGTTCGCACTGAGCGAAGTCGAAGTGCAGCTACCGTCGGCGCGTGGCCTTCGACTTCGCTCAGGCTGAACGAAGGTTGGAGGGGTTAGTTTGAGCCCATCTCCAGCACGATCTTGCCGACATGATCGCCGCTCTCGAGCCGGGCGTGTGCCTTCGCCGCTTCGCGCAGCGGAAAGACGCTGTCGATCACCGGCTTCAGCCGCCCCTCGGCGACGTGCGGCCACACCGTCCGGCAGAGCTCGTCCGCGACGAGGCTCTTGAACGCCGCCGAGCGCGCCCGGAGCGTCGAGCCGGTGAGCGTGAGCCGACGCTGCATCAGCTCGTGCAACCGGATCTCGGCCTTGTTGCCGCCCTGCACCGCGATCGAAACGTGCCGGCCTTCCTCGGCGAGGCATTTGAGGTTGCGCGGCACATAGTCGCCGCCCACCATGTCGAGCACCGCCTGGCAGCCGCGGCCGCCGGTGATGCGCGCCACCTCCGCGACGAAATCCTGCGTCTTGTAGTTGATCGCGTGCGCCGCGCCGTTCGCTCTGGCCGCGGCGCATTTCGCGTCCGAGCCGGCGGTGACGATCACCGTCAGATCGAACAGCGTGCCAAGCAGGATCGCCATCGTGCCGATGCCGCTCGTGCCGCCATGGACGAGCAGCGTATCCCCCTCGACGATATGCGCGCGCTCAAAGACGTTGGTCCACACCGTGAACAGCGTTTCGGGGATCGCCGCCGCTTCAACCATCGTCAGCGCGTGCGGCACGGGAAGGCACTGGCCGGCGGGCGCGACGGCATATTCGGCATATCCGCCGCCCGCGACCAGCGCGCAGACCGGTTGCCCGATCATCGCCGGCTCGGCGCCGTCACCGACCGCGGCGACCTCGCCAGCCAGTTCGAGCCCCAGGATCGAAGGCGCGCCCGGCGGCGGCGGATACTTGCCCTGGCGCTGCATCGCGTCCGGCCGGTTGACGCCGGCGGCGGCCACCTTGATGAGATATTCGCCCGGCGCCGGCACGGGCACCGGCCGCTCGACCGCGACGAGCACTTCGGGGCCGCCCGCCTCCTCCGGATCGATCGCGATCATCCGTTCCGGCAGCGACGCCATGCTCCCTCCCCAGATTGTCCACCGCTATTTTGTTGCATCGCGGCGGACGGAGCCGACCCCCTTATTGACAGCCGACTCGGTTCGGTCAACGCTGTGTGTTGTGGACTTGGACGAACTTTTCGCGAAGCGCCCGGACGATCCGCTGACCGCGCTCGGGCGCCAGGATCTCGATCCCTGGTCCGTCGAAGAACTGCATGGCCGCATCGCCGCACTCGAGGCCGAGATCACCCGAACACGCGAGAAAATTGAAGCGGCCGTTAACCATCGCGCAAGCGCGGACGCCTTATTCAAGCGATGAGAGCGCGCAGAACCGCCTCGGCCCCACGCACCGCCATCAGGTGCAACCAGCCAAGCGGTTCGGCCGTTCTTGATGAACGGGCCCTCCCACCCGACATTGTCGATCAGGGGCTCGGGCGTCGCTTGAGCCCGAAGGAGTAAGTCGACAATGCCATCATTTGCCCGCGAGCTCGAGCAGACGCTGCACAACGCGCTCGCCAACGCTTCCAGCCGGCACCATGAATATGCGACGCTGGAGCACCTGCTGCTCGCGCTGATTAGCGACGAGCATGCTTCCAAAGTCATGATCGCCTGCGGCGTCGACCTCGGCGAGCTCAAGCAGGCCGTTACCACCTATCTCGATACCGAGCTCGATGCGCTGAAGAGCGGCGGCAGCTCTGACCCCTCGCCCACCAGCGGCTTCCAGCGCGTCGTCCAGCGCGCGATCCTCCACGTCCAGTCCTCGGGCCGCGAGGAGGTGACCGGCGCCAACGTGCTCGTCGCACTCTTCTCCGAGCGCGAGAGCTACGCCGTCTATTTCCTGCAGCAGCAGGACATGAGCCGGCTGGATGCGGTCAGCTACATCAGCCACGGCGTCGGCAAGGGCGGCCAGGCATCGGAGGCGCGCGAGGTGAAGGGTTCCGACGAGGAGAAAGCGCAGAAATCCGAAACCAAGCAGAAGGGCGAGAGCGCGCTCAAGCAATTCTGCGTCAACCTCAACGAGAAGGCCAAGGAAGGAAAGGTCGATCCGCTGATCGGCCGCGCCGCCGAGGTCGATCGCACCGTGCAGATCCTTTGCCGACGCTCGAAGAACAACCCGCTCTATGTCGGCGATCCCGGTGTCGGCAAGACCGCGATCGCCGAGGGCCTCGCGCGCAAGATCATCGAGGGCGATGTGCCCGAGGTGCTCCAGCCCGCGGTGATCTACTCGCTCGACATGGGCGCGCTGCTCGCCGGCACGCGCTATCGCGGCGATTTCGAGGAGCGGCTGAAGCAGGTCGTCACCGAGCTCGAGAAGCTGCCGCATGCGGTGCTGTTCATCGACGAGATCCACACCGTGATCGGCGCTGGTGCCACCTCGGGCGGCGCGATGGATGCGTCCAACCTCCTGAAGCCGGCGCTCTCCGGCGGTTCGATCCGCTGCATCGGATCGACCACCTACAAGGAGTTTCGCAACCACTTCGAGAAGGATCGCGCGCTGCTCCGCCGCTTCCAGAAGATCGACGTCAACGAGCCGTCGATCGAGGATACGATCAAGATCCTCGCCGGCCTGCGCTCCTCGTTCGAGGCGCATCACTCGGTTCGCTACACGCCCGATGCGATCAAGACCGCCGTCGAGCTTTCGGCGCGGTACATCAACGACCGCAAGCTGCCCGACAAGGCGATCGACGTGATCGACGAAGTCGGCGCAATGCAGATGCTGGTGCCGGTCTCGCGCCGCAAGAAGGTGATCACGCCGAAGGAGATCGAGGCGGTCGTCGCAACGATCGCGCGGATTCCCCCGAAGTCGGTCTCGACCGACGATAAGAAGGTGCTCGAGACGCTCGACACCGATCTGAAGCGCGTCGTCTTCGGGCAGGACGCGGCGATCGAGAAGCTCGCCTCGGCGATCAAGCTCAGCCGCGCCGGCCTGCGCGAGCCGGATAAGCCGATCGGCAATTATCTGTTCTCGGGGCCCACCGGCGTCGGCAAGACCGAGGTCGCGCGGCAGCTCTCGAACATCCTGGGCATTCCGCTCCAGCGTTTCGACATGTCGGAATATATGGAGCGGCACTCGGTCAGCCGCCTGATCGGCGCGCCGCCGGGCTATGTCGGCTATGATCAGGGCGGCCTGCTCACCGACGCCGTCGATCAGCATCCGCATTGCGTGCTGCTGCTCGACGAGATCGAGAAGGCGCATCCCGATCTGTTCAACATCCTCCTGCAGGTGATGGACAACGGCAAGCTGACCGATCACCACGGCAAGACCGTCGATTTCCGCAACGTCATCCTGATCATGACGACCAATGCCGGCGCGTCCGACATGGCGCGGGAGAGCCTCGGCTTCGGCAACCTCACCCGCGAGGGCGAGGACGAGGAGGCGGTGAAGAAGATGTTCACGCCGGAGTTCCGCAACCGCCTCGATGCGATCGTCCCGTTCGGCTACCTGCCGACCGAGGTGATCAACCGCGTCGTCGAGAAGTTCATCCTCCAGCTCGAACTGCAGCTCGCCGATCGCAACGTCCACATCGCGCTGTCGGACGAAGCGCGCGACTGGCTCACCGCGCGCGGCTACGACAAGCTCTATGGCGCGCGGCCGATGGGCCGACTCATCCAGGAGAAGATCAAGCAGCCGCTCGCGGAGGAGCTGCTGTTCGGCAAGCTCGTCAACGGCGGCGAGGTCAAGGTGCACCTCAAGGACGACGCGCTCGCCTTCGAGATCGTCTCGGCCCCGCCCAAGGCGCCACGGAACAAGCGCGGCGAAGCCAAAGGCGGCAAGCCGAAGGTTAAGGCGTAAGCGCGGGCGCCGGTAGCGCTTGAACGAAATGCGAGGTCCGCGAAAACGGGCCTCGCCTTTTCCTATCCCGACCACCCTTGTTCCCCGGCGAAGGCCGGGGTCCAGCACAAGCAAAAACGCGCGCAGCGGCGCGCTCCACGCTGCCGCGTGGATTTCCTGTTTCGGACTGGACCCCGGCCTTCGCCGGGAACAGCGCGGCCGTTACTTAAGCCCCGCGCCCCTGAACACGCTCTTCGCCAGCGCCGACCAGTCGATCTCCTCGCCGTCGATCGCGATCGTCTCGAGCAGATGATCGCGGGCGATGCCGAGCAGCGGCAGCGGCACGCGTAGCTCTTCCGCCGCTTCGCCGACCAGTCGCAGGTCCTTGAGACCGAGCGGCGCCGCGAAACCCGCCGGCAGATAGGCCTCGTCGCGAATATAGCCGCCGTAATTCTGCACGATCGGAGAACCGAACAGCGTACCCGCGAGCACCTCGAGGAGCTTCGCGCGCGCTACGCCGCCCTTCTCGCCCAGCGCCATCGCCTCGGCGAGCATCTCTGTCGTCCCCGCGATCATGAAGTTGCCCGCGAGCTTGACCAGGTTGGCCTCGTAGGGCGCATCGCCGACGATGAAGCTCTTCTGCCCGACCGCATCGAACAGCGGCGCCGCGCGATCGAGATGGCTCCCTTCGCCCGCCGCGACCACGAACAGCTTGGCGCTTTCCGCCGCCGCCGGCCGCCCGAACACCGGCGCCGAGACGAGCGCACTGCCCGCCTCTGCATGCGCATCCGCCATCCGCTTGGCGAGCGCGACGCTGATCGTGCTCATCGAGACGTGCAGCGCCTCGGGCGCGCCCGCGAGGATGCCGCCTTCGCCGAACACGACCTCCGCGACGGCATGATCGTCCGCCAGCATGCTCATCACGATGCCGGCCTTGGCCGCCTCGCCCGGCGTGCTCGCGATCGTCGCGCCGTCCGCGCCGAGCGGCTCGGCCTTGGCGGCGGTGCGGTTCCACACCGTGACGGTATGACCGGCGCGGAGCAGGCTCCTCGCGATGCCGAAGCCCATATTGCCGAGCCCGATGAAGCCGACGTCCATTTCGCTCTCCCTCTCTATCCACGAGCCGTAACGCCGCCACGCTAGTTTACGTCTCAACTCCGTTCGCTTCGAGCGGAGGGTCGAGCCTGTCGAGACCCGCAGTCGAGAAGTCGGCGCGGGCTGGTTCTCGACAGGCTCGAACCGAACGGTGAGATGCGTTGCCTGAGGAGTGCCGTGAGCCTAGCCTCGCACGCGGGCGGGATGCGGAAGGAGCTGACCATGGCCGAGGACGACGGACTGCGCGCCCGCGCGATCGCGCTCCACGATCATTTCACCCACGTCTCGAATGACCGCCGCGGCTTTATGGCCGACATGGTGCGGCTTGCCGGCAGCGCCGCCGCCGCCGAGGCGCTGATCGCCGGCATCGCATCGAACCCGGCAGCCGCCGCGATCGTCGCGGAGGACGATCCACGCCTCGTCACGACCGTGACGAGCTGGGAAACCGCGCCCGGCCGCAGGATCACCGGCTATCAGGCGACACCCGAAGGCAAGGCGGCCGCGTCCCTCCCCGCCATCGTCGTGATCCACGAGAACCGCGGGCTGCAACCCTATACGAGGGATGTCGCGCGCCGCGCCGCGCTGGCCGGTTTCGTCGCGCTCGCGCCCGATCTGCTGACGCCGTCGGGCGGCAGTCCGCAGGGCGACGACGACAAGGCGCGCGCGATGATCGCCGCGCTCGATCTGGCGCAGACGACGCAGGATGCGATCGCGACGCTGAAGTGGATCAAGGCCGGCGGCCGCTCGAACGGCAAGGTCGGCATTGTCGGGTTTTGCTGGGGCGGCGCGCTGGCCGATCGCGTCGCGGTGGCGGGCGGCCATGCGGCCGACGCGGTCGTCGCCTTCTACGGTCCGCCGCCCGATCCGTCCGAGGCGGCCAAGGTCGAGGCGCCGATCCTACTCCACTATGCCGGGCTCGACACGCGGGTCGATGCGGCGGCGCAGCCGTGGGTGGCGGCGCTGAAGGCGGCACACAAGAACGTCACGAGCTATCTCTATCCGAACGTGAACCACGCCTTCCACAACGACACCGCGCCCGATCGCTACAACGCTGCCGCCGCGACGCTGGCGTGGGACCGCACCATCGCCTTCTTCAAGGAGCATCTGGCATGAGCGAAGACCTCGTCTTCTACACCAACCCGATGTCGCGCGGCCGCGTGGTGCGCTGGATGCTCGAGGAGATCGGCCAGCCCTATCGCACCGAGCTCATGGACTTCGCCAAGATCAAGGCCGCCGACTATCTCGCGGTCAATCCGATGGGCAAGGTTCCGGCGATCGCGCACAACGGCAAGGTCGTCACCGAGGTCTGCGCGATCTGCACCTATCTCGCCGACGCTTTCCCGGCGGCCGGGCTCGCGCCCGCGCTCGAGGATCGCGCCGCTTATTATCGCTGGCTGTTCTACATCGCCGGCCCGCTCGAGGCGGCGGTCACCGACAAGGTGCTCGGCGTGCAGATCTCGGACGAGCAGAAGCGCATGGTCGGCTATAGCTGCTTCGACCAGATGGTCGACGTGCTGGAAGGCGGCGTGATGGCGGCCGGCTACGTCGCCGGCGATCGCTTCACCACCGCCGATCTGCTGCTCGCCGCCTATCTCGGCTTCTACATGGTGCAGTTCGGGGTGATCGAGAAGCGGGCGGCGTTCGAAGCCTATGTCGCGCGGATGACGGAGCGGCCCGCCTACAAGCGCGCCGCGGAGATCGACGACGGCCTCATCGCGCGGGCGCAGCAGCAACAGCCGGCTTGAGGGCACGGGATCGCAAGACCCCGTTCGCCCTGAGCGAAGTCGAAGGGCATGAACGGACGGTGGCTGTGCTTCGACTGCGCTCAGCACGAACGGAGTCTGGCTGTTGCCTAAAAGAAAAACCCGGCGGATCGCTCCGCCGGGTTTTTGCTTGTCCGGTCTCGTCGGCGCTTAGCGGCGGTTGCCCATGAAGCGCAGCAGGAAGAGGAACAGGTTGATGAAGTCGAGATAGAGCTGCAGCGCGCCCATGATCGCGGTCTTGCCGGCGACGGCGGTGCCGCCATAGGCGAAGTAGCCGCTCTTGATCCGCTGCGTGTCATAGGCGGTGAGGCCCGCGAACAGCAGCACGCCGATGCCGCTGATCGCGAGATCGAGCCCGGTCGAGTGCAGGAACATGTTGATCAGCATCGCGACGATCAGGCCGACGACGCCCATGATCAGGAAGGTGCCGAGGCCCGAAAGGCTACGGTTCGTGGTGTAGCCGTAGAGGCTCAGGCCCGCGAACGACGCTGCCGTGGCGAAAAACGCCTGCGCGACCGAGCCGCCGGTGTAGACCAGCAGGATCGTCGACAGCGACACGCCCATCAGCGCGGCATAGGCCCAGAACAGCGCCTTGGCGGTGCCCTCGGAAATGCGGTTGATGCCGAAGCTCAGCCACATCACCACGCCGAGCGGCGCCAGCATGACGATGAAGGGCAGGATGCCACCCGCCATGAACAGGTGCGCGGCCGGCGAATTGACACCGCCGTTCGAGAACAGCAGCGCGACGATGCCGGTGAGCAGCACGCCGGAGATCATGTAATTATAGACCGACAGCATGTAGGACCGCAGGCCGGCGTCGAACGCCGCCTCCCGAGCGGCGCGCGAGTTGGGCACCGAGGTCGTGGGAGGATCAGACCAGATGGCCATCGAAGGTACGTCTCCAAAAGTCCCGCGCAGATGCGGGGCCCGCCTAATATCGGGCCATCGCGAGACGCTTTCAAGCGAAAGCGGTTGCGCCGCCGTTCCGTCCCGGTGCTAAAGGCGGGACAAGGTCACCGCCATGCATCGCCTGTTCGTCGCCATCCAGCCGCCCCGCGCTGTCCGCGATCGCCTGCGCGCGATGATGGGCGGCGTGCCGCACGCGCGCTGGCAGAGCGACGAGCAGCTACACCTGACGCTGCGCTTCATCGGCGAAGTTGACCATCACCAGGCGACCGACATCGCCGTGGCGCTCGGCCAGATCCATTTGCCGCGCTTCAGCCTTGCGCTTGATGGCATCGGCCAGTTCGATCGTCGGGGACGCATCGACGCGCTGTGGATCGGCGTGCGGCCGCACGATCCGCTCAAGGCGCTGCACAACAAGATCGATCAGGCGCTCGTCCGCGTCGGGCTGGCGCCCGAGACGCGCGCCTATCTGCCGCACATCACGCTCGCGCGTTTCGGCCGTCACGCCGGTACGCTCGGCCACCTGCCGCTGCAGGCGGGGATCGCCGCGGGCGTGTCGTTCGAGGTGAGCGACTTCTGCCTCTATGAAAGCGTGCTCAGCCACGAAGGCTCGAGCTACACGATCGTCGAGCGCTACGCGCTCGCGCACGGATTCACGGCGGCGGGCTGAACGCTCAGCTCGGCGCGAGCACCCCGCAAGCGATGCGATTGCCGGAATTGCCGGCGGGATCGGACTTATAGTCGTCTGGCCCGGCGTGGACGACCACCGCGGCGCCATCCGAGTCGAGCAGCGGATTGGCGCCCGTGCTCAGCATTCCGCCGGGGATGACGGCGTCGAGCGTGCCGTTGCCGTTGGCATCGGCCGTCAGGTTGGGAAGATCGCCCATGTGCATGCCGGCGGGATTGTCCTTGCCGTGCTGCTTCCCCGTCGGGTTCCAGTGGCCACCAGCGCTCTTGAAATCGGGCGGCGTGCAGCTGCCGGTGGTGTGGATGTGGACGCCGTGCACGCCCGGGGCGAGGCCGGCGGCCGTCACCAGCACGTGCAGCCCGGCCGGCGTCTGCGCGACCAGCACCTTGCCGAGCGACTTGCCGTCGGGGCCGATCAGCGACGCGCTCGCGCTGCTGATGCCGACGGCATGGGCGGCGATCGGCAGCAGCGCCGTGCAGATGCTGGCGATCAGACCGCCGGCGGCGCGATTGCGGCTGTTCGGGCGCATCGAATGTCTCCTCCTCGTTATTGGTCGGCGAGCGTGCACCGGACATGCCGGTTGGGCAAGCCGTTCCCCATTCGCAACGAAGTAGACGCTCAACGTGTCGATCGTCGGTCAACGATCCCGCCGCCCGGCCCGGACGCAAAAAGAAAGGGGCCGGCCCGAAGGCCGACCCCCTCTTCGCTGGCGTAAGCCGGTTTCGCCGAAGCGATCGTCTTACTGGCCCGAACCCGGACCGAAGGTGATCTCCACGCGCCGGTTCTGCGGCTCGCGGACGCCATCGGCGGTGTCGACCAGCGGCTTGGTCTCGCCGAAGGCCTGCGTCGAGATGACGTTCTCGGGAACGCCCTTGCCGACGAGGTAGGCCTTGGCCGAGTCCGCACGACGCTGCGACAGGCCCATATTGTACTCGGACGAGCCCGACTTGTCGGTGTGACCCGCAAGCATCACCGAGGCCTGACCGGTCGAGCTGTAAGCCGACGCGGCGTTGTCGAGGATCGACGCCGCCTCGGGCGTGATGTTCGACTTGTCCCAATCGAAGAAGATGATGAACGGACCCGGGGTCGCGACCGGCGGCGGAGGCGGCGGAGGCGGCGGCGGGGGCGGAGGAGGCGGCGGCGGCGGGGGCGGCGGCGGAGGCGGCGGCGCGCCGAAGTTGTAGGTCAGGCCCGCCAGCAGGCTGTGCGAGCGGAACCGGAACACCACACCGTCCACATGGACGCTGTCGACGTCGAAGAAGCGATATTTCACGCTCGCGTCGACGTTCGCGGTGATCGGCACGCGCACACCGGCGATCGCTTGATAGGCGAAGCGGCTGTCAGAGCCATCGGCGAAGGTGATGACGTTCGGAATGTGGTAGTTCCGCGCGCCGACCCGAGCGACGCCGACACCGCCGCCGACGAAGCCCGACACGCCCGTGTCCGAACCGAAGTCGAACAGGCCGTTGGCCATGAAGCTCAGCGCATCGGTATGACCGAGCCGGTTGCCGCCGCCGTTCAGGACGGGATCGGCGGATTCGAAGTGCGAGACTTCGGAGCGCTTGTAAGCGACTTCGCCTTCAACGCGGAACGCGCCGAAGTCGTAGCCGACGTTGCCGTCGACATCGAAGCCGGTGTGCGACTTCGAGGTGACACGCAGCGGCGCACCGCCGTCAAGTACGTCGAAATGGCTGTTCTCGACGATCATCCCGCCGCCATCGACGCCAACATACCAGGCGCCGTCTTTAGCGAGGGCGGGAGTGGCGAGCGCGGTGGTAGCGAGCGCCAAAACTACGGCGAGCTTCCGCATAATTTCCCCTTTCCTAACGTTTCCCAATGGGAACGACCTAAATGCCTAACTAAGCCGCCCTATCCACGCAAGCGCCGATAAAGCGGAACTGTTGCCGAAAAGCCGCAACTGATGGTGGAACGCCCTAACGACCCCGGCAGACCAACGCGAAACACTCTGCCCCCGAAACGGTTGCATTGCCGCAAAAAATTCATGTCTGTGTCAGGAGTCGATCAACCCGTGGTTTCGCTGCGCCGCAAGAAGCGCGGTGATCGCCGCCCGCGCTTCGGCGTCGATCGTCGCCCCGCCGGCCGGATCGGCGATGGCAGGCTGGCGCGCGCCGACCACCTGAGCGCCACCGATCCGGATCAGCGCGGCGGCGATCTCGCCATCGAGCCAGGCCGACCCGTCCCAGCGCGCCGGCCGGCCGGTCGCGGCGTTCCAGACGGTCATGCCAAGCGTCGGCGGCAGGAAGCGCCAGCCGCCGCCGGTCCAGAGCGCGAGCGCGTGCGCGGCGCCGCTCCAGCCGCCGGTCGGCGCCGGGCCGACGATCCACGCCGCACCAGGCGATGGCGAACCGGGCGGCGTGTCGTCACCGGCCGTCTGGACGAGCGGGTGGAGCCCGCCATCGATCAGCACCAGCGCCTCGTTATGGTCGATCTCCTTCTGCGCCTGCCCTGCCTGGAGCAGCGGCAGCGCGAAGCGGGGCGTCGTCTCGCTCATGATACTATCCTTCAAAGAGGAATGGTGGCGGTTGCTTCGGGCAGCGAGGCGGCGGCGGAACCGAGCTGCGCGAGCGTGATCGCCAGCGTCGCGGCGCCGGCGCTGCCGTCCGCGGCCTGCAGCGCGGCGGTATAGGAGAAGGCGGTTTCGGTCGGCTGCACGGCGCGCGGGCTTCCGACCGACGGCGCCAACGCCAGCCGGTAGCGCTCGCTTTCCTCGCCGAGCGGCGCGTCGACACCGTCGACCCACGCCCATCCGGCGCGGCTGCGCCGTCGCCACGCGATGCCGATGTTGCCATCGGTGCCGCGCGATGCACCGATGCGCACCGGCGCGGGCGGACGCAGCGCGCGACCGGCGATCGTGATGCTGGCGACGACCGGCACGTCATCGTCGTCCAAGCCCAGCGCCATCACCGACAGCGTCCCGCCGACCGCCGAGACCGGCGGATCATAGGCTCGCAGGCTTTCCGCGGTCAGCAGCACGAAGCGCTCGCCGGAAACATGAGCCGCCGCCGCCCACTCGGTGCCGCGCCGCCCGCGCAGCAGGCCAGAGAGCCGCCACTGCGCCGTTCCCAGCGCGGTGGCGGATGCGAACTGGACGAGTTCGTCCCCGATCAGCGCCAGGTTCGCGCCGCCATCCATCACCAGGTCGTCGCGGCCGACGAGCGCCATCCCGTCGTGCGCAAGCTCGACGTCGACGCTGTTCACGAGGTCGCGGAGCGACGGATCGCCTTCCTCGAGCGCGTTCATCGTCGTTCCCATGATCGCGGGCGCCGCAGTGGCGCCGATATCCGTCCAGCGCTCGCCGCCGTCGCTGCTCACCGAGAGCGCCGCGGCGCGCCAGCCCGGTTCGCTGCCGCACGCCGCGATCCAGATCCGCGGCACCGACGGGAGATCGTCCTCGAGCGCGGGCAGATCGAGCAGCGCGACGATCGTCGTGCCGGCCGGCGCGTCCTCCTCCTGCGTCGCCCGGCCCGCGCTCGCCGGCGGCGCGAGCGCGGCGGCACCCGGCATGGCGGCAAGCTCAAGCTTCACCGTCATCGCCTCAAACCCTGCGGCAGCGACACGCCAGCGCGCACCGTCCTCTGGCAAGCTCACGATGTCACCCGGCCGGATGCCGAGCCAGCGCCACGGCAACGTCGCCGTCGCCGTCGTCCGGCCGGCCCAATCATATGCCAGCCGCGCCTCCGCGAGCGCCTTGGCGGACGCGGCATCGAGCGCGCGGCGAGCGCGAGTTCGGTCCGCCGCCGCGCGACGCCGCCGCGCCGCGCCCGCTGCGTGCCGCTCTGATAGTCGCGCGACGGGTCGAAATAAGCGAGGGACACCTCGTCCGGCAGCGTGCCCGACGCCTGCCGCTCGATCGCGCGCGCGGCCGCCGGCTTGCCGTCCGCCCGCGCGCCGAGCGACGCGGCATCGATCGCGTCGCCGGCGCCCGCCGGCCGCATCAGGCGCAGCGTCGTGCCATCGTCTGCGAGCGACAGCGGCACCACGCCCGTGAGCGTGGCGAGCGCCTCGCGCACGCTATCCTCGGCGACGGCATAGCCGCCGAGCGCCGTCGCATCGCCGCCCGCGATCACGTTCGGCGCCAACGTCATCGCGATCGCGCCGATGCTGACCGGCGCGCCGTCCGCCTCGATCTCGAAGGTGAGCGAGGGAATGCGATTGCCGTAATCGGCGAGCTGCAGGTCCTCGAACACGACATAGGCGATGCCGCGGTGAGCCGGCGCCGCGTCAACCCCTTCGGCGGACGCGATCAGCGGATCGGCCGCCTGATCCTCATCGCCGCCATGGAAGCGGAACGCACCGAGCTGCGTCTTCCAGTCGCCCGCCGTGCCGCGCAGCAGATTGCCATCGGCCCAGATGCGACGGACGGCGGACAGCGGCCTTCCGGACAGCGCCACCGCGAACGAGGCCGAATAGGTGTAGCTCACCGTCTTCGGCGCACCCTTGCCGCCGGAGCTGTGGCGGCTTTCCTTGAGGTCGGTCGCCCAGATCACCGTGCCGGCCACGCGCAGCGTGCCGAACAGCTTCGGGATCGCGTTGCCGTAGGACGAGGTCTGGACGCTGAGGTCGCTCAGCCGCGGCCCCTTGGCGGTCGCGCCGAGCAGCTGCCGGTCGAGCGTTCCGCCGAGCAGCGCGCCGACCGCGCCACCGATCGGCCCGCCGACGAGCGTCCCCACCGCGGTGAGCACCAGCGTCGCCATCGTTCATTCTCCCTGTAACGCCAGGCGCCAGGCACCGAGCACCGGCCAGCGCGGCGATCCCGGCGTCTCGACGACGCGCCGCAGCCCGGCGTCGGCATGGACGAAGCCGGTGCCGGTCAGCACGATCAGATGGAATTGCGCCGGACCCGGCGTCACCAGCAACAGGTCGCCGGCGCCGGGAGCGGCGGTCGGAGCCAGACCCGCAGCGGCAAGCCCCGCCGCCAGCCGCTCCGGGCTGCCGCCGCGCAGCGCATAGCCGCACGGCGCGGGGAGCCCGGTCGCGTGCGCAGCGAGCCCGATGCAATCGAGCCCATGCGCGCGGTCGCGGCCGTGCAGCCGGAAACGGGCGCCGACGCAGCCCCGCGCCCGCGCGACGATCACCTCGGCCGCGCTCATTGGCCGGGGTAACGGGTGAGCAGGTCGTTGCCCGGGAGGAACGGCTCCGCGCGGAAGTTCGCGATGTTCGCAAAGCGGTTGCGGCAGGTTTGCGCGCTGCGATCGCAGCCCTCGACGATCTCGAGGCGCGTGCCGATCGTCACTGCGAACGGCGGCGGCTCGCGCAGCTCCACGCTTGCGCCGGACGAGGCCGCGACGATTGCCGTCAGGCCAGTGTTCGGCCCATCGAGCCAGCGCAGCCGCCCATAACCCCAGCCGTTGACACTCGGCTCGGCGGCGTCGAGCGTCAGGCTCGTTCCGGACGCCGCCGTCACCGTGCGAAGCTGCGTGCGTGGCGCGAGATCGACGCGGCAGCGCGTGTCGCCCAGATCGGCGCGGCATTCGGGCGACGTCGCCTCGACGGCGGGCACGTCGAGCAGCGCCGCTGGCCCGCTCAGCTCGGCGGAGAAACCCCCGTCAGCGATCTGGACATCGCCGATCTCGCCGCGCGCGAGCACCACCGGCGCGGCGGACGGATCGCTCCAGTCGACCGCGAACAGCCGCAGCCGGGCGCCGTCCCAGCGGCCTGCGGCGAGATCTGCCTCGGTGATCGCATCGGCGGTCAGTGCGCCGGAGACGTCGAGCGTGTCGGCGTCGAGCCCGTCGGTGGTGCGCACCGCCGAGGGCAGCATGCCCGGCGCGGCGCGATAGACGATGCCGCCGATCACAAGGTCGCGATCATGACTGGTGAAGCCCAGCGTGACGCCATCGCGCCGATCGAGCCGCCAGCACAAAGCCAGCGAGGTGAGGTCGGACTGCAGCCAGTCGATCACGGGCTACTCCATTGAAAAGGCGAACCCGTTCGTCCTGAGCGAAGTCGAAGGACGTGCAACCGGCGGTGTCGTTCGAGGCACGCACTTCGACTTCGCTCAGGACGAACGGTGTATTGAAGACAAGAAGGCGTTCAGCCCTCACGCACCTCGATCAGCGGGACGCTGGGCGCTTCGCCGGCGAGGAAGCTCGCGCGGTTCACCTCCAGGCGGTCCTCGGCGAAGCGCACCGGCACGTCGAAGCGGAAGCCGGCGGATACCGCCGCGCCCACCGCAGGCGCGCTCGCGAACAGGATCGTGCCACCGTCGATCAGCGACCAGCCGCTCGCCTGCTCGACCCCGCCAACGCCGACGCGGAGGCTGCCCGCCACCGGACGCGTGATCCGCCGCACCTCCGCCTCCTCGCCGTTGCCATAGCGCTTGACGAGATCGAAGCGCGTCGTGACGCCATCGCCGGTGCCCAGCGCCTGATCGGCGAAGCCGGGGTCGCCGGTCATGCCGCCGGAGCTGTCGTCGAACGGATCGCGCAGCCGGAACGCCGGCGCACGCCGCACCCGGCAGCGTTCGAGCAGGTCGCGCGTCCACAGCGCGTCCTCGGCCTCCTCGATCAACTCGCCGTCGAGCTCCTGCCGGCCGAGCCGCGTGCCGCCATAGCTGTCGCGCATCGCCACGAGCCATGCGCGCGGCAAATGCCGCGCATTCTCCTCGGTCGCGCCGCGCGTGACGATCACGTCGCCCTGCGCCAGCAGCGCGCGGAGCAGCGGCACCGGCCGCGGCGTCGTGGTCGCGACGGCGCGCGGGCGGTCGCCGCAGCGCAGGCCGAGCATCAGATTGTCCCATGCCGCGAGCCCGTGCGGCCATTTGGCGACCTCGTCGCCCCAGGCGGCGTGATGCTCGGGGCCGCGCAAGCTCTCAGGCTCAGCCGCCGAATAGAGATGCGCCACCGCGCCGTTCGGCCAGCGCAGCCGACGCAGCGACGGCTCCCAGTCCGGCCGCGCGCCCCGCGGCGCGATCGCGAGCAGCCCGCTCGGCCCCTCGACCATCACCGCGCGCGCCTCCGCCAGGCCCGCCCCGATCAGCGCGATCCGCAGCGCCCCGTCGCTTTCGGCAAGCCCGCGCACCCATTCGGCGCCGGCCCGCGTCTTGCCGAAGCCGCGCCCCGCCATCAACAACCAGACCCGCCAGTCGCCTTCGGGCGGCTGCTGCGCGATGCGCCGATCCAGCGACCAGTCGCGCTGCAGCAGCGCCGCCTCGGCCGCGCTGGCACGCTCGTAGACATAGGCGCGACCCCTGGGCCCCAGTGCATGGAACTGCGCGAGGTCAGTCATCGCCGAACTTCTTCTTCGCCGCCGCGATTTTCTCGGCGAGGCTCCGCCGCGCGGTCTCTGCTTCCTCGAACGGCGCCGTCGCCTTGGGCTTGTGCGCCGCGAGCAACGTCAGGATCAGCCGATCGGAGTAGTGGCGGTCGTAGCCGACGATCTTGCCGTCCTTGCGCACGGCCTTGCGCTCGCCGTTCATCGCCCGCTCCATGGCGATCAGCTGAAGCTTCTCATATCCCTCGCGGATCGCCTGCTCCCAGGCGGCGCGGAACTCCGGATCGCGCTTGCGCCGCGAATAGGCGGCACGTTCGCCCATGCAGGCGGCGCGTTCGGCTTCCTTGACGTTGCAGGTCTCTGCGAGCGTATCGAAGAAGGTCTGCACGCGTTCGGCCGACCAGCGCACCGCCGGCAACTTTCCCGACGATCCCATGCCGCCCCCGATGTCGAACCGACCAGACGCGCGAAGGGCCGGTAGCGGTTCGCACCGCCCCGGCCCCTCGACCCACTTGTCCAGCGTGCGACTCTGTTACCCCACGAGCGTCACGATGTCAAGATTTTTATCCTATTTGGTTCTTCAGTTTTCTCCTTTCGTCCTGATCAAAGTCGAAGGACGTGCCGCAAGCGTGCCCTGTTCGGCACGCACTTCGACTTCGAGCCGCAGGATCGGGGTTATCTCCGCACCACCGCCTCCGGATCGTGCGTCGGCGCGAGCAGGCGGCCGGCGAAGCCGCGGAAGACGAGCAGGATGATCGTGCCGCCGCCGATCAGCGCGCTGTGGATCGTCCAGAACTCGAAGCCGCTGACATGGCCGAGCATCCGCGCCAGCCGCGCGACGATCAGCCCGCACAGGAACAAGTTGAGATAATAGACCGCCACCATCGTACCGCCGACCGCCTTCGGCGCGGCGCGCGAATAGAGCGCGATGCCGACCGGGAACACCATCGCGAATCCGAAGTCGTTGATGATGTGGAAGGCGAAGCCGTAGGCGAGGCTGGCGCGCTCACCGGTGTTCATGACGTGAGCCGAGGCAAGCGCCAGCGCGAACGGCGCGAACGCCGCGATCGCACCGCCGATCGCCACCTTGGTGACCTCGTCCGGCTCCGGCCGCCGCCGCGCATACCAGCGCCAGAAGGCGACGACGATGATCATCGTGAAGGTGCTGACGAACGCGTCGAGCGACTGCAGGAAGGTGACCGGCATCGTCCAGCCCCAGAAGGTGAGCTGGAAATTCTGGTCGCCCCACAGCTCATAGGCGACGAACATCTGCTGGTTGCCGACCGAGAGCAGCGCCAGCACCGGGATCAGCGCGAGCAGCACCGCGATGCGCTTGCCCTCGCCCGGCGCCAGTTTCGGCCGCGGCTCGACGATGCCGCCCCTCACGCGCGGCGCCGGCTCGGCGGGCAGCCATTTGCGCCCGGAGAGATAAATGATCAGCCCGATCAGCATGCCGACGCCGGCGGCGCCGAAGCCGTAATGCCACGCGATCTTCTCGCCGAGCCAGCCGCACACGATCGGCGACACGATCACCGCGATCTGGATGCCGAGCATGTAGATCTGGAAGGCGTCGGCGCGGCGGAGATCGTCGGGCGCGTAGAGATCGCCGACCTGGCTCGCGATATTGCCCTTGAACAGCCCGACGCCGACCAGCAGGCACAGGATCGCGAGCAGGAAGCTCGCGTCGAACGCCATCAGGAAGTGACCCACCGCCATCGTGATCGCGCCGATCGTCACTGCGCGCGTGCGCCCGATCAGCCGATCGGCGACGATGCCGCCGAAGATCGGCGTCAGATAGACGAAGCCCGAATAGAGTCCGCTGATCGTGCCCGCCATCGCCTGCGCGTCGAGCGTGCCGTAGATCGATTGCAGCAGGCGCGAGAAGGCGGGGAAGCCCCAGATGTGCTCGATATGGCCGGGCCGAAACAGCTGCTTCGAGGCATAGAGCACGAGCAGCGCCTGCATACCGTAGTAGGAGAAGCGCTCCCACGCTTCCGAGAAGGAGAGGAAGCCGAGGCCGCGCGGATGTCCGAGGAATTGCCGATCGTGCGGCGCCTCCACCACGTCCGCCGCGCGACTTGCCATCCAACGCTCCTCGTTCGCCCCTCTTTGCGCGAGCTTAGCCGTTCGCCTATATTTGCCAAGCGGCGCGCGGACGGATGCGTGCCTGATGGAGACGGTGCTATGCAGGGCATGGGCGACGGCAGCTGCCCCTACGAGTTCAACTTCGATGCGGCGACGTTCAAGGTCGGCGATCTGGTGAGCTATCGCGTCACCGGCAGCCTTGCCGATTTCCCGTTCGTCGGCACGCTGATCGAGGTGCATGACGATCACGTCGTGATCAGCGCCGATCCCGGCGACACGGCGAGCCGGATGCGCGGCACGCGCGAAAGCCGCCCGCTCGTCCAGGAAGCCGACGCGCTGGCCTGAGCGTCGCTTGCCGAGACAGCCGCTCGGTTCGCGCTTGTCGAGAACCGGCCGCGCACGTCGACTTCTCGACTGCGGGTCTCGACAGGCTCGATCGTTCGCTCGATGCGAACGGGTAGGAGAGAATCAGGCTCGCGCGCGCCGCCGCATCGCCACCACGAACCACGCCAGCCCCAGCGCCTCGAACAGCGCCGCCGCCAGGAACGGCGCGCCGGGAAAATAGATCGGCGCGTGAGCGCCGGTGAAGATTCCAAAGAGCTGCGTCATGAGCACCGGCGCGCCCACCGAGGTCAAGCTGGCGAGGCTGGCGAGCGCGCCCTGCAGCTCGCCCTGCTCGGTTTCCGGCACGTCGCCGGTCATGATTGCGCTCAGCGCCGGCGCGCTCACCCCGCCGGCGGCGCCGACCACCAGCCACGCGTCCACGGCCGCACCGCGAACGCATAGCCGGCGTAGGCGACCGCCGCGCACAGGATCCCGATCTCGACCGCCCGCGCATTGCCGGTGCGCGGCACCACCAGCCGCGGCAGCAGCCCGAACGAGAGGGTGGTGAGCACGCCGACCGCCACCATCGACCAGGCGACGTCGGCCGGTCCCCAGCCGAATTTCAGCATCGCATAGTAGCTCCAGACCGTCGGCAGCGAATCGTGCGCAAGCTGGGTGAGCACGACGACGCCCATCAGCGCGAACAGGCCCGGGAAGCGGCGCAGCGCCGCGAGCGCGCCAAGCGGATTGGCGCGCCGCCACTCGAACCGCCGCCGCCGCGCCACCGGCAGCGATTCCTTGAGCACGAGCAGCCCGAACAGCGCGTTGGCGAGCGCGAGACCGGCGGCGGCGAAGAACGGCGCGCGCACGCCGAAATGCTCGGCGACCAGCCCGCTCAGCGCCGGCCCGACGATGAAGCCGAGCCCGAATGCCGCGCCGACCAGCCCGAAATTGGCCGCGCGCCGCTCCGGCGGGCTGACGTCGGCGATATAGGCGTTGGCGGTCGGATAGGTCGCGCCCGCCGCGCCGGAGAGCGCGCGGCCGAGGAACAGCCAGCCGATCGTCGGCGCCCAGCCGGTCAGCGCATAGTCGAAGGCGAGGCTGACCAGCGAGAGGATCAGCACCGGCCGCCGCCCGAAGCGATCCGAGAGGTTGCCGATCACCGGCGCGCACAGGAACTGCATCGCCGCGAACGTGAAGAACAGCCACCCGCCCCACCGCGCCGCCGCCGAGAGCGGATCGTGCATTAGGAGCGCGATCAGCTTCGGCGCCACCGGGATGATGATGCCGAGCCCGCTGGTATCGATGAACAGCGTCGCGAAGATGAAGGCGAGCGCGAAGCGGTTGCTGCCGACGGGCGCGACGGCGGTGGCGTCATCCTGTCGCATCCGCCACCCTCTACCGTCGCGCCGTCAGGCTAGTGCAACACCGACCGCACGCGGGCAAGCGGCGGTTGCACGAACCCGCTGCGCGGGATGGGCGCTTGCGGCGCGGTTGAGGTGAAGGGGCAAGCGTCGCGCTCGCATTGAGCGCCGCGGGAGGCGGGCAGAGCA
>Ga0213875_10000231_pt1 | contig 56495 bp, 52 predicted proteins | sample BarmaccomBMRX_R8_FD_160105 | JGI IMG/M metagenome (GOLD analysis project Ga0213875, IMG submission 160105) | Root-associated microbial communities from Barbacenia macrantha in rupestrian grasslands, the National Park of Serra do Cipo, Brazil - RX_R8 | ecosystem: Host-associated > Plants > Roots...
AATGCCGATGCCTTGCGCCGACTCGAACGGATACTGCACCCGATGGTGGCGGATGCCGAGAAGCGCTTTCTCGGTTTGGCGCGGGCACGCCGCGCACCGGTCGTGGTGCTCGATATCCCGCTGCTGTTCGAAAGCCGCGGCGGACGCGGCTTCGATTACGTGCTCGTGGTCTCCGCGCCGGCCTGGGTACAACGTCAGCGGGTGCTGCGCCGTCCGGGTATGAGCGCAGCCCGATTCGCGTCGATTCTTGGGCAGCAGACGCCCGATCGGGAAAAGCGCCGCCGCGCCGACTTTGTTGTGTCGACCGGTTTGAGCCATGCCTTGACCCAGCGCCAGCTGCGTCGAATTCTCGCGCTGGTTCAGCGGCCCGACCAGTCGCGCCGGCGGTCGGCGCGGCCCGGGTCTGCCAGGCATCCGAGGCGGCGGTAATGCGCGAGGTCGTTGTCGACACCGAGACCACCGGGCTCGATCCGGAGGAAGGCCATCGCATCGTCGAGGTCGCCTGCATCGAGCTGCTGCATCATGTCCCGACCGGGCGGAAGTTTCACCGCTATGTCAATCCCGAGCGCGAGATGCCCGAAGACGCGCTTGCGGTGCATGGTTTGACGCAGGAGTTTCTCGCCGGACATCCGCGGTTTGCTGCTGTAGCCGACGAATTCCTGGCGTTTATCGGAACCGACCGGCTGGTCATCCACAACGCGGATTTCGACATCGCCTTTCTGAATGCCGAGCTGACACGGCTCGGCCGGCCGCCCCTCGCGATGCCATTGATGGACACGCTGAGCCTTGCGCGCCGGCGTTTTCCCGGCGCGCCGGCCAGCCTCGACGCGCTGTGCCGGCGCTTCGAGATCGATTTGGTCGAACGCGAACGCCACGGCGCCGTGATCGACTGCCGCCTGCTTGCGGAAGTTTATCTCGAACTGCTCGGCGGTCGGCAGCCGGGGCTGGACCTCATGGGCGCGAATGTCGCCGAAGCGGGCACCGGCAGCCGAGAAGCAGAGCGGATCGCCCGCCCGCCGCGGCCACATGAACCCTCCCCCGAGGAACTGGCTGCGCATCTCGCGATGCTGCAGACAATCACCGCACCTTTATGGCTCCATGGCGCGTGAGGCAGCGCCGCGGCCGGAGACCCGATCGGGTAGGATCAATCCAACGCCCTGGCCGCTCTTGGCCGCGCCATCCGCGAGCGCCCCCAACCATCGTCGATCCCGCCGCCCCCGGGGGAAGGGAGCCGGCTGGTTCAATATGGATCCTGTCGGTAACAGTTGTCGCGGCGGCCGTTCAGTCACGGTCGGCGACAGGCGCCGACCGTGATGGAGAGGCTGCCGCGATGCTGTTGGCGAGAGCGGCCAAAATCCCCAGCGCGGCGCGGGCGACCTCCGGATTGGGGCCTTCGACCGCCATGTTCTGTTTGGTGGCGACGACCAGTTCGATCGCCTCGATCAGCCGCTCCTTGGCGATGATCCGGCACTCGACCAGGGCAAGCATCAGGCTCTCCGCGGCGAGCAGCGCTGCCTGGCCCTCGGCCAGTAACGTCAAGTTCGGATCGGCAACGGTGCTGCGCATGCTTCCTTCTCAAACCGGGTCTTGCACCGGCTCAGCCAGCTGTTCCAGTTCTTCGATGTTGTCGCCGAAAACCACCCGACCTCGCTGCATCGAGACCATTTTCCGTTCCCGCAGCCGCCGCAAAACACGGTTCACATGCACCGTCGTCAGGCCGACATGGTCGGCGATCTGCTGCTGGATCAGCGGGAAGGAATAGCCCTCCGCCGTGTTCACGCCCTTGCCGGCGAGCCGGTCGCGGAACTCGAGGATCAGGGCGGCGATGCGCTCCTCGGCATTGGCCCGGCCAAGCCGCAGGTTCCAATCGTGGAGGTGCCGCTCGTCCTGTGCCAGCTGCCAGGCAAGGAATAGAGCGACTCCGAATTCACGTGTCGCCAGCGCGCAGGCGTCGCGGTGATGGATGCGCCGCACCGCCGCGGGACACAGGGCCTCGATCGCGTCAGGCTGACGGTTCATGAATAACGTCTTCACACCGCAGACATCGCCGGGCAGGAATACGACGATGATCTGACGCCGCCCATCGGCGATCGTGCGCGCCCGGGCGAGCCAGCCATCCTCGACGGCATAGAGGAATTCGTGCGGCTCGCCCATCTGCATCAGGCATGTGCCGGCAGCAAATGTCAGAGGGGTAGGTTCCATCGCCTGCCGCAGGGTCTCCTTGCCCTGGCCCAGCAGATCGCGCACCTCGGGTCGAATGGCAGTGTCGGCATTCAGCTCCGTGCTGGGCAATGAAAGGACGCTCCGTGGCCGCGGCACGAGGTGAACAACCCGCCACCCGCCCGAGTTCACCATCGCCGGCGACCAGACGAGGCCTTCGGGTCCGGGGTTGCGGGCTTGCCGGCGTGTAGCGCCTCTTCTACGATGGCGGTGATCTGTTACCGAAGCTGGAGCCGCGCCATGCCCGACGATGTCTCGATCCCCGCCGGCCAGCCGAAAATGAAACTCGGCCACGCCAGCCAACAACAGGCGCGCTATGTCCCCGGGCGGCGGTCGTTCTTCAAGTACCGCGATCTCGGCGTTACCGACGCAAGCAATGGCCGCATGCGCGCCCAGGTCACCTCGGCGATCACCGGCATGACCCAGCCGACCGGCTGGCATTATCATGTTTGCGAAAGCCAATGGGTCTACGCGCTGAAGGGCTGGGTCGAGCTCGAATTCGAGGACGGCTCGGCCGTGACGCTGCGGCCGGGCGACTCGCTGTTCATTCCGGGCGGGCTGAAGCACAACGAGCTGCGCACCTCGGACGATCTCGAACTGATCGAGGTCTCGGTGCCGGCGCAGATGGATACGGTCGCCTGCGAGCCGCCCCCCCGCGGCTGAGCGGGCACGGGCGACTATCGGAATCAGACCACCCGGGGCGGCGGGCGGCAGCCCGGAATCGCCGAGGCTGCGATCGCGGGACTGCCCGCCCGCACTGGGGTCACCGGGGCGGGCGCGTCGCCCCCTTCGTGCGCCGCATCGCTAACAAGGAGCGGCTGACGCGGCCCCCTCTCGACGCCTCGTGCCGGCAATCGACGCGGGCCGATTGCAAGCGGCGGCGCGACCATGTCTTTGTCGCGGAAGTCCCCAAAATCGCCGGTCGGCAAGATCCTGCGCCGGCTTCTTGTCGCGGGCGAGTTCCGGTGCGGGTGAGACGCTCGCGCCACCGGGACACAATGCCGCATTGCACGGCACACATTTGCAATCGCAAACCATTCGCAATAACTTTTTGGAAACGTTGAAAGCGGTGTCATGCGCGCGTCTGTCAACCCGGGCTCGATCGCGAGCCGCAGGTCGCCATCGCACGGCGCGGTTGCGCTGGGCGCGGCTCCTGTCGGATTTGCCGGCGAGATCATCGCCGTACGCGGCGCGGAAGGGGGCGCGCTGGGCGCAACCGAGACCGAGCGGCGGCTCGTCGAGCTGGGCTTTGTCGAAGGCGCGCGGGTAGAGGTGTTGCACCAGGGTCTGTTCGGCGGCGACCCGATCGCGGTGCGGATCGATACCGCGACGATTGCATTGCGCCGCCGCGAGGCGGCCGCAATCCTCGTCAGACCGACCGCAAGGGAGCCGTCGATCGCGCTGGCGGCCGAGTGACCCGCTCCGCAATGGGCTCGTCTTCGACGGAACGCCGGTGACCGACGTCGCCCTGCCAGCGCGCATCGCGCTGGTCGGCAACCCGAATTGCGGCAAGACCGCGCTGTTCAATGCGCTGACCGGCAGCCGCCAGAAGGTCGCCAATTATCCCGGGGTCACGGTCGAGCGCAAGGAAGCGGTCGCGACCACTCCGGCCGGGGTGCCGGTGCGGCTGCTCGATCTGCCCGGGACCTATTCGCTGCGCGCCCGCAGCCTCGACGAGGTCGTGACCCGCGACGTCGTGCTTGGCCGCTTCGCCGGCGAGGATGTGCCGCGGCTGCTGGTGTGCGTCGCGGACTCGACCAATCTGCGCTTGGCGTTGCGGCTCGCGCTCGAGCTGAAACGGGTCGGCCGGCCGCTGATCCTCGCGCTCAACATGTTCGACATCGCCCGGCACCGCGGCGTCGAGATCGACCTTGATCGGCTGTCGGCCGAACTCGGCGTGCCGGTCGTGCCGTCGGTGGCGGTGCGGCGCGGCGGCACCCGCGACCTGCTCGACCGTATCGACGCGGTGATCCGCGAGCACGGCCTGCCGGAAGGCGGCGGTGCCGGCGAATGGCGCGAACCCAGCGCCGGGGAATTGCGCACGGCGCAGCGCGAGGCCGATCGCATCCTGCGCACCGCCGTGCGGCTGCCGGCGCAAGCGGACAATGTCACGCGCCGGATCGATCGTATCGTGCTGCACCCAGTGCTCGGGCTTTTGATCCTGCTCGCGCTGCTGTTTCTGATGTTCCAGGCGGTGTTCGCCTGGGCGCAGACGCCGATGGATCTGATCAAGGCCGGTTTCGACGGGCTCGCCGCCTGGGTCAACACGGCGATGCCGGACGGGATCCTGCGAAGCTTTCTGCGCGACGGCGTGATTTCCGGCGTCGGCAGCGTCATCGTGTTTCTGCCGCAGATTTTGATCCTGTTCCTGTTCATCCTGCTGCTCGAAGATTTCGGCTACATGGCGCGCGCCGCCTTCCTGATGGACCGCATCATGGGCGGCGCCGGGCTGCACGGCCGCGCCTTCATCCCGCTGTTGTCGAGTTTTGCCTGCGCGATCCCCGGCATCATGGCGACCCGCGTCATCGACAGCCGCCGCGACCGCTTGGCGACGATCCTGGTCGCGCCGTTGATGACCTGCTCGGCGCGCATCCCGGTCTACACCCTGATCATCTCGGCCTTCGTGCCGCAGCGCACGGTATGGTTCGGACTGAGCCTGCAAGGGCTGGTCATGTTCGGGCTGTATGCCGCCGGCATCGCCGCGGCGCTCGGCATGTCGGCGCTGCTGCGACGAGTGCTGTGGCGGCGCGAGCCGAGCAACCCGTTCATGCTCGAATTGCCGGATTACAAAATGCCGGCGCCGCGCAACATCGCGCTGGGGCTCTGGCAGCGCGCCAAGATCTTCCTGCACCGCGCCGGCACGACGATCTTCTCGATGATGGTCGTGATCTGGTTCCTGTGCTCGGTGCCGCAGCCCCCGCCGGAAGCGGCCGCGGCAGGCGAGCCGGCGATAGATTACAGCCTGGCGGCGCGCATCGGCCATGCGATCGAGCCCGTGCTGGCGCCGGTCGGATTCAACTGGCAGATCGATGTCGCGCTGATCCCCGGGATGGCGGCGCGCGAGGTCGCGGTCGCCTCGCTCGGCACGGTCTATGCGGTCGAAGGCGCCGAGGACAATCCCGACCAGCTCAGCCACACCTTGTCGGCCAAGTGGAGCCTGGCGACCGCGCTAGCCCTGCTCGCCTGGTACGTGTTCGCGCCGCAATGCGCCTCGACCCTCGGGGTGGTCAAGCGCGAGACCAACAGTTGGGGCTGGATGCTGTTCCTCTTCGGCTACATGTTCGCGCTGGCCTACGCCGCCGCCTTCGCGACCTACCACATCGCCGTGGCATTCGGCGCGGGCTGACCCGATTCCGACGAACCCGCAGCGGCCCCCTTCGTGTTCAAAATAGTTTAATCATCAGACGATGAAGAAGCCCGAAAATGATCAAAGCGAATCGCCTTCTCAACTCATCGCCGAGAAAATCGCAGCGCTCGGCGACTGGCGCAGCGACACGCTTTTGCAAATCCGCAAGCTGATCAAGGAGGCGGATCCCCAAATTACGGAAGAATTGAAATGGAAGAAACCGACCAACCCACGTGGAGTTCCGGTCTGGTCTGACGGCGGGATCGTCTGCACCGGCGAGACCTACAAGACTCACGTAAAGATCACTTTCGCTAAGGGCGCCTCCCTCGACGACCCCGACGGCATTTTCAATTCCAGCCTGGAGGGAAACACAAGGCGGGCAATCGATCTGCATCAGGGCGACCAGATCAATGAACCTGCCTTTAAGGACATGATCCGCGCTGCGGTTAAGCTGAACGCCGGAGGAAGGAAATAGCGCCGGCCCGGCTCTCGACGGCGGAACCGCGCGTCCTTCTTGCGCGTGATGGCGCCGCCCCGACGGACGCCGCATCGGGGCCCTATTCCATCGCCGCGGCGGCGGCTCCGGGCGAGGGGGCGGCCTTCGGCGCGCGGCGCAATAGCAGGATCAGCGGGATCGCCAACAACGTCACGATCATCAGCAGCTTGAAATCGTCGATATAGGCGATCGTCGTCGCCTGCCGGGTGATCTCGGCGTCGAGCGCGGCGCGGCCGGCGGCGGTGAACGGGCTCCAATACTGCTCCACCGCCGGGGCGCGCAATAGCGGGTTGGCGGCGGTGATGCCGCCGGCGATCTCGGCATGGCCGATCTGGGTCTGGCGGTCGAGCAGGCTGGCGGTGATCGAAATGCCAACGCTCGACCCGATATTGCGCATCAAATTGTAAAGCCCGGCGGCTTCCGGGATGCGCGAGGCGGGCAGGGTCGAAAACGTCACCGTGCTGAGCGGCACGAAGATAAAGCCGAGCCCGAGTCCCTGGATCACGCCGGTGCGCACCAGCGTCCATTCCGAGACGTCCGGGGTGAACCCGGTCATGTCCCACAAGGCCCACGCCGTCAGCGCCAAGCCGAGGAGTATCATCGCCCGCATGTCGACTTTGCCGCTCAATCGGCCGACTACAAGCATCCCGGCCATCGTGCCCGCGCCCCGCGGCGCCAGCATCAGCCCGGCGGTCAGCACGGGATAGCCCATCAGATCCTGCAGAAACGGCGTCAGCAGCGCGAGCGTCGTCAGCAATACCACCCCGACCATGAAGATGAAGCTGATCCCGGCGCAGAAATTGCGGTCGCGGAACAGCCCCGGGGTGATGAACGGGTTGTCGGCGGTGCAGATGTGAACCAGGAACAGGTAAAACGCGACACCGGCGGCGATCGCCTCGGCGATGATCTCGGTCGAGCCGAACCAGTCGAGCTGCTCGCCGCGGTCGAGCATCATCTGCATCGCACCGATCGCGACGCTGAGCATCGCAAAGCCGAACCAGTCGAGTTTCTGGGTGCTGCGCGGGGTCTCGGTCAGAAAGGTGCCGATGCCGAGCAAGGCCAACGCGCCGACCGGCACATTGATGTAGAACACCCAGCGCCAGCTGTAATATTCGGTCAGCCAGCCGCCGAGGGTCGGGCCGAGGATCGGCCCGACCATGACGCCGACCCCCCAGATCGCCATCGCCCAGCCGTGCCGCTCGCGCGGATAGGCCGACAGCAGCACCGATTGCGACAGCGGCACCAGCGAGGCGCCGAAGCAGCCCTGCAACAGCCGATAGAGCACGATCTGGGTCAGCGAGCCGGCCATGCCGCACAGCACGGAGGCCACCGTGAAGCCGGTGACCGCGGTCATCAGCACGCGCTTGCGGCCGAACCGGCCGGCGAGCCAGCCGGTCGGCGGCGTCATGATCGCGGCGGCGACGATGTAGGAGGTCAGGACCCAGTTGATCTGGTCCTGGCTCGCCGACATCGTGCCCTGCATATACGGCAGCGCGACATTGGCGATGGTCGTATCGAGCGCCTGCATGATCGTCGCCAGCATCACGCAGACCGTGATGATGCCGCGATTGGCGGGCGCTCCGCGGGATGCCGCGGCCGGGCTCATACCGAAGGGTCTGCTGCGACCGCGGCGAGAAAATGCGGCAACCGCCGGTAATGCCCGGTGTCGATGTCGACCTCGACACTCATGCCAGCGCGCAGCGCCGGCTTGTCCGGCGTGTTCTCGACCCGCACGCGCACCGGGATGCGCTGCACGACCTTGACCCAGTTGCCGCTGGTGTTCTGCGCCGGCAACAGCGAGAACGAGCCGCCGCTGGCGGGGCTCAGGCTCTCGACCACCCCGTCCCAGGAGACGCCGGGATAGGTATCCACCGTGACGCGAACGTGCTGTCCCGGCGCCGCATGCGTCAGCTCGGTTTCCTTGAAGTCGGCCTCGATCCAAACATGATCGGTGGCGACGAGATTAAACCCCGTAGTCGAGGCCTTGAGATAAGTCCCGGGGGTCAGCGACGGAACATTGGTCACGATCCCGGCCATCGGCGCGCGCACGATCGTATGTCGCAGGTTGCGTTTCGCCTCGTCCACCTGCGACATCGCGGCGACGTAGCGCGGATGCTGCTCGACCGGGATGTCGGGATTTCCGTTTAAATTGGCGACGACGCCGGCGAGATCCTGGCGCATTTGCGCGAGCTGGCTGCGCGCCGTATCGAGATCGTGCCGCGCCTGGTCGAAGGCTTGCTGGGAAGCGAAATTCTGCCCCAGCAATACCTGCTTGCGCTGAAATTCGCGCTCGTAATAGGCGACGTTGGTCTCGGCCAGCTTGATGTTTTCCTGCTTCTGCCGATAGCTGGCCTTCAGCGCCTCGATGTCGTCGCGCACGACGCCGAGCTGCCCCTCGGCATTGGCCAGCGCGATGCGGAACGGCTCGTCATCGAGCTGGAACAAGGGCTGCCCGGCCGCGACGGTCTCGTTGTCGTGCACCAGAACCTTGTCGACGATGCCCGACACGTCGGTGGACAGGTTGACCGTCTCGGCCCGGACATAGGCGTCCTCGGTGGCGATATAGCGACCGCCGGTGAAGTAGAAATACGCCACCGCGATCAGCACCAGAGCGGGCCCGAGCACGAGGAGCAGCCGGCGTAGCCGCTGTTTCGTCAGCCGGCGTGCGGCCGCGCGTGCCCAGGCCGAGGGCGCCGGCGTGCGCGCGGCGGCCAGGTCAGCCATCGACCGCGACCTCCTGCAACCCCGGCCGCGACGGCGGCTCGACCGCACGCGACAGCAGGTTGGCCTTCATGATCAGCAGCATGTCAAGAAGCCGCGCGCGATCCGGTTCGGGCACCCCGGCGAGCGATTCTTCCCGTACCTCCGCGGCCAGCGAGAAGATGCGGTCGAGCAGCGGATAAGCCTGCTCGCTCAGATAAAGCAGGCGGGCGCGGCGGTCATGCGGGTCCGGCCGGCGCTCGACGACACCCGCTGTCTGAAGCCGATCGATCAAGCGGGCCAGCGTGATGGGCTCGATCTCAAGCACCTGGGCCAGCGCCGCCTGGTTGATTCCTTCCTGCCGCGCGAGATAGGCGAGCACCGAAGATTGGGCACGGGTCAGGCCGAGCTTGTCGGCGCGGGCCCGCTGCTCGAAGCGCTTGCGCAATAGCCGGGCAACATCGCTGAGCACAAAGCCGAGTGTGCGGCCTGGAATTTCCTGAGCCATCTAGGACATGCTGCGCTAATTATAGGCTTGCTTATAATAGGCATCCTTATTACGCCGTCAAATGGCGAGCCCTCATGGCAGCCATGCCTGCTCGTGGAAGCACCCCGGTTGATTGTGCCGTGGCGCCGGGCATCGGTGTTCGCATGATGGTTCTGCTGCCCGGCGCTCGCGGGCTTTGCGACGGTGGCCCGGCCACCGGTCAGGGGCCGGGAGGCTGCTCTTCGGCCGATTGCTGCGGCTTCAGCCACAGCGAGCCGCGGCTTTCCAGGCGCCCCGCACGGCGGTGACGCTGCAATGCCATGCCGAGATGATTTGGCCGCACTGCCATGCCGAACTCGCTCGCCAGATAGGTGCGGATATCCGGAGCGGAGACGCCGTCACCATGAGCTTCGACCGCGCGCAAGGTCGCGTCGCCCAGCGACAACCCTGGTTCCTTCGCCGCAACCGCAACCGTCGGCCGGCGCCGACCCGGCGTGCCGCCGGCGGCGGTTGCGGAAACGCCGTCCAATCTCCGCGGAGGCCGTCCCCGACGCGGTTTGCCGACGTCACCAAAGCGCGACAATACCCGTTCGGTGGTCTCGAGTTCGGACAATTGCTCGGCTAGTTTGGCCCGCTCGTTATCCACTCGAGCCAGCCTTTCGGCAATGCGCTGCTTTTCCCGTGCGATGTCGTCCAATGTGGACATGAATTCTCCACTGTACCAACAGCAACCGGCATTACCATGACGATGCCGGACTATCGATAAATGGCTGGGAAAATCCTCAAGAAAAGCCCTGGACGAGTTTTCTTGCGAGGTTTTGTCACAGGCGGCGAGATCGTGATCAATCCCGCCGACTGCGGCCGGAAAAGGGTCAGAGAGCGCCGTCCCGCCGCAGCGCTTCGAGATCGGCGGCACTCAGCCCGAGCCAGTCCGAGAGCACCTCGGCGCTGTGCTGGCCGAGTTGCGGCGACGGCTTCAGCCGTGGCGGCTTGCCATCCACCCGCACCGGCCAGGTCGGCATCTTGAAATCCCCGTTCGGGTGACGCATGACCTGCATGATGCCGCGTTGTTCGAAATTCGGATCGTTCTGCAATTCCATCGTGTCGAACACCGCACCGGCAGGCACCCCGACACCGCTGACCAGCTGCATCGCCTCGACCTTGGTGTGCTTTCGCGTCCACTCGCCGATGATGGCATCGATTTCGGCCTCACGCTGGACGCGCGAGGCACCGGTCGCATAACGCGGATCCTCGATCAGCTCCTCGCGCCCGATCAGTTTCATCAGCCGCGCCCAGTGCTCGGGATTGGCGCGGCTGGTCGTGATGTAGACATAGTCGTTCGAGCCGCCCGGCATGCACGGATAAAGGCCGGAAGGTGAATTATTGCCGCCGCCGGACTTGCCGCCGCGCCGCGGCGCCGGGCGGCCGGTGCGCGCCTGCGTTGCAAAGCAGGTCCGCATGTAATGCACCATGGCATCCTGCATCGCGACCTGCAGCCGCCGTCCGCGGCCGGTGCGCTGGCGTTCGTGCAGCGCCGCGAGAATCGTCACTGCCATCAGCATGCCGGTGCCGGTGTCGCCGAAGGACGGGCCCGGTTTCACCGGCGGCCGATCGGCCTCGCCGGTGACACTGATCGTGCCGCCGGCGGCTTGCGCGATCATGTCGAAGGCCAGCCCTTTTTCATAAGGACTGTCGTCACCGAACCCCTTCACCTGGCAGTAAATAATTCCGGGGTTGAGGCCGCTGACGACATCATAGCCCAGACCGAGCCGGTCGATCGTCCCCGGCGCCATGTTTTCGACCGTGATGTCGGCCTGCTTCAGCAGCTCCTTGACGATCTCCAATCCGCGCGGCGCTTTGAGATTCACCGCCAGCGATTTCTTGTTGGCGTTGAACATGTGGAAGTACCAGGGATCGTTGTCGGGCTGCCCGGGCCGCAGCCGGCGGCCGGGATCGCCGGTCTTTGGATTTTCGATTTTGACCACCTCGGCACCCAGCCAGGCCAGTGCTTCGGTGCAGGAAGGACCCGCCTCGAACTGGGTGAAATCGACCACCTTGATGCCGGCGAGACACTGCAATTCCTGATGATTGTCGCCCATGCCCGGTCCTCCGCGGTCAGCTGCGCGACGACGATACTCCCGATTGCCGGATCGGGAGAAGCGCTTCAAGCCGGGGTCAGAACAGCGAAACCAGTCCGACCCCAAGAACCATCAGGGCGCATCCAAGGATGCGGCCAATGCCCGCCGGATGCGCCGAAAAGCCGAGCCAGCCGAAATGATCCACAAGTACCGAACCGACCGAAGAGGCTGTGACAAACAGACCGATATAAAGCCCGGCGCCGAGGCGATTGGCTGCGATTGGCTGCGACAGCAGCGCGGTCGCGCCGCACAGCCCGCCGAGCCACCCCCACCAGGGCATGTGGGCCCCTTTGCCGGCACCAAACGCGAGTTGCCCGGAAACGAGCCCTGCCGCGAGCAGCGCGGCGATGCCGATCCCGAGGCTGACGATGCCGACTACAATCGGCCGCTCGATTGCTTTCTCGAGGGCACCGTTACAGGCCGATTGAACCACCATCAGCAGGCCGGCGAAGACCGCCACTGCGGCCAGCAGCGATTGCACCCGACGCTCTCCTTTACCCTCTTGGCGTGGACTGGGCGTGCCCGCTGAGGTTGCGGCCGACCCGGCTCTCGGGCAAGAGCCGCCCCCGAGTGGGTTCACTCGCGGAAATTGACGTATTGCAGCGGCTGCTCGATCTTCAGCGCGCGGATCGCGGCGATGGCGGCCTGCAGATCGTCACGCTTCTTGCCGGTGACGCGCAGCTCGCTGCCTTGCACCGCCACCTGCACCTTGAGCTTGCTGTCCTTGATCTCACGTACCAGACGCTTCGCCAGCTCGGCGTCGATTCCCTGACGCAGCATTACCGTTTGTTTCACCGTGTTGCCGGAAGCCTTTTCCGGCGGATTGTAGTCAAGCGCGCCGGGATCGACCTTGCGGCGGGTCATATGCACCTTCATCAGCTCGTGCATCTGCTTCAGTTTCAGATCGTCATCTGCCGCAACCGTAACCACACCCTCATTGCGTTCGATCGTGCATTTGCTGCCCTTGAAATCGAAACGGGTGGCGATCTCGCGGGTGATGCCGGCAAGGGCGTTATCGACCTCGGCAAGTTCGAGGCGAGAGACGATATCGAAGCTTGGCATGGATGCAGTTCCGTAACGGCTAGTGGGGGCTGGGATCGTGTGATATGGCGCGAAATCCGCCACGATAAAGGCGCACCCCCCGCCGGAGCTGCGCGAGACCGGCTCCAGATTTCCGGGCAGGCCCGTTTGTCACGTCTCGTCGCGAACAAAAACCGGAGGCTCCATGGATCGGATCAGAAAGCCCCGCACCTGCTGGTATAACGCGTCCATCGGCAGCCGTTGCGGCGGCATTGTCGTCGCCTCTGCGGTATTGTGGGAACGCGCCCACGCGCTGATGGCGCGGCTCAATTCGGCATCGGTCAGGATGAAATCGACCGCCTGGTTCTGGGTCCCCAGGGTCGGCGCGCCATTCTCCTGGCTCAGTTCGCGGTAAAGCTCGCCGACATAGGCCAGAGCCTGCCGGCGCAACTCGGTGTTCTCGGTGACTTGAACCATTGCAGCCTCCTCGCCGCGGCATCGTTTGGAAACGTCAGTCGGGCCGTGCGAGTTCGCACCGGACAGGCTTGTTTCCGGCGACGGCGCGGGCCGTCGCTGCGAGGGCCGGAGAGGCGGCGAACGGCGGGGCCCAGCCGAGCATCGCCCGAGTCGTCGAATCATCGAGGCGCAGCGACAAGCTCAGCCGTGCCATTGGCGGACCGGCAAGCGGCAAGCGGCGTAGCGCCGCGAGCGCCCAAGACGGAAGCGCAAACATGCGTCCCTGCCGGCCGAGCGCGTTTGCGAGGACACGGATCAGTCCTGGTGTCGACAGCTCCTCGGCATCGCGGGCGAGCAGTATCCGCCCGCCCGCGGCGGGGTGCATCGCAGCGGCGGCGACGAGATCGACCAGGTTGCCGATAAACAGCAGGCTGCGACGGTTATCGATCCCGGCGAGGGGCAGCGGCAGGCCGCTGGCGGCCAGCCGGATCAGCGCCCGGAAGTTGGCCTTGACCCCAGGGCCGTAGACCAGAGGCGGACGCAGGATCGCGTACTCAATTCCATCGGCTTCGGCGGCGCGCGCCACCGCCCGCTCGGTGGCGAGCTTGGCCCGGCCGTAAGCGTCTGCCGGCAGGGGCGGGTCATCCGGCCGAAACGGCCGATCGGGGAGCGTCGCCTCGCCCATGGCCTTGATCGAGCTCAGCAGCACGATGCGGTGTGCGCCGGCGCGGGCCGCCGCCCGGCCGAGCGCGGCGGCCGCCGCCGGCTCGCGCGCCAGCGCCGCTCCGGCCCCGCCGCGATGCGCCCGGGCAGCGAGATGGATGACGACTTCAACCCCGCGCAGCGCCGCCGACCATTGCGTCTGCGGCCCGATCTCGCCGACAATCAGCGGCACGACGCCGGCCGGTGCAGGACCGGGATGCCGTAGCGTGCCGACGATCTCGTGGCCGCTCGCAACCAATACCGGACACAGCGCTTGGCCGATGAACCCCGCCGCCCCGGTGACCAGGATTCGCGCCACGTCTTCCCTCCGGCTGCGGTGCGCGGTTTCCGCGAGCAGTCGCGCGCGGGATGCATTAAAGAGGAGCCGGCCCCGTGGCAAGCCGGCCTTCGGCAAGGCAGCCTGCCTCGGCGCATCAACATTTGCCACTTCGCGGCGGTTCGGTGTGCCGTTGTTTGACCCTCTCGCAAACGACGAGACGGTGCCGATGCCCGGCGGCAGACGGCCGAAGCTGCTTTTCCTTGTGACCGAGGACTGGTACTTCTGTTCGCACCGCCTGCCGGTGGCTCGAGCGGCGCGCGATGCCGGGTTTGCGGTGCTCGTCGCCACCCGCGTGCGCCAGCACGGCGAACAAATCCGTCAGGAGGGGTTTGCGCTGCACCTGATCCCGTGGCGCCGGCGCGGCGATGGGATCGCCGGCAGCGGCCGCGCGATCGCCGCCATCGCCCGCCTGTACCGGGCCGAGCGGCCGGACCTGATCCATCACGTCGCCCTGAAGCCGGTGCTGTTCGGCGGCCTGGCGGCGGGGCTCGCCTTTCGGACGAGTGCGGCGAAGCCGGCCCAGATCGCGGCCGTGATGGGGCTCGGCTCCGGCTTTGCGGCTTCCGGCCGCGCGGCCACGCTGCGGCGGCCGCTGCTTCGGACCGCGCTGCGTCTGGCCGCCGCCGGAAGCCGGGTGCTGGTGCAAAACCCGGAAGACCGCGCGGTTCTCGTGGGGCTCGGGATCGATCCGGCGCGGATAGCCCTGATCCGCGGGTCGGGGGTCGATACCCTGCGGTTCGCGCCGCTGTCGCAGCCGGAGGGACCGCAGCTCACCGTCGCGCTCGTCTCCCGCATGCTGCGGGCGAAGGGCGTGCTTGTTGCGGTTGCGGCGGTGCGGCTGCTGCGGGCGCAAGGCCTGCCGCTCGAATTGCTGCTCGCCGGACCGGTCGATCCGGACAACCCGGATTCTCTGAGCGAAGCCGAGTTGTCGGCGCTCGCCGCCGAGCCGGGCATCAGGTGGCTGGGCCGGGTTGCGGATGTGCGCACGGTATGGGCCCGGGCCGCGATCGCGCTGCTGCCCTCGACCTATGGCGAGGGCGTGCCGCTGAGCCTGCTGGAAGCGGCCGCTTGCGCCCGCCCGATCATCGCGACCGACATGCCGGGCTGTCGCGAGGCGGTCCGCGCGGGCGAAACCGGGCTGCTCGTGCCGCCGCAGGATGCGGCAAGCCTGGCGGCGGCGATCGCCGCGCTGGCGCGCGATCCCGCGCGGCGCCGGGCAATGGGCCAGCGCGGCAGAAATCTGGCCGAACGGGAGTTTGCCGAGCCGGTCGTCACGGCCCAGACGCTGGCGCTTTACCGCGCCGCTTTGGCGGAGCGCGCGGCGCGCCGCGCGCTGTCGGCATGATCCGGGTTTGGCTCGCGATAGCCGGGCTCGCCGGGCTCGCCTCGGTGGCGACCGGGGCCGCCGCGGCGCATCTTGCCGACGGCTCGAAAACCGCCGAGCTGCTGCGTACGGGGGCGGTGTACGGGATGGTCCACGCCGTCGCGCTGCTCGCGATCGTCGCGCTGGCCGGCCGCCGCTTTGCGGCGATCGTCGCGGGCTGGTGCTTCGCCGCCGGCATCGTGCTGTTCAGCGGCAGCCTGTTCGCGCTGGCGCTGACGGCCGAGGCCTGGCTGGGCCGGGTCACGCCGTTCGGCGGCATCGCCCTGATGATCGGCTGGGCGGCGCTGGCGATGATGGCCTTGCGCCAGCCATGATGCAGGCGTGAGGCTTCAGCCCGTCGCGACGTCGCCAGACGGGTCGGAATCGGAAGCCACCGCGCCGGCGCGGTGCAATGCCGCGATCTCTTCAGCCGCGAAACCCCAGTCGCGGAGCACCTCGCCGGTATGCTCGCCCGGCCGCGCCGGCGGCCGCTGGACCGCGCCGGGCGTTCCGACAAAACGCGGCGCCGGGGCAGGCTGGGGAATACCGTCGATCTCGACAAAGCTTTGCCGATGACGGTTGTGCGGGTGATCGAAGGCTTCCGACATGCGCAATACCGGAGCGAAACAGATGTCGGTCTGCTCCATGATTGCGACCCATTCGTCGCGGGTCTTGGTCTTGAACACCGCCGCCAACCGCTCGCGCAATTCCGGCCAGCGGCGGCGCTCCCACTGCGGCAATTCCTCGGCGGGAATGCCGGTGTGCCGCAGCAGCAACGCATAGAATTGCGGCTCGATCGAGCCGATCGCGACATGCTCGCCGTCGCGGGTCTCGTAGACGCCGTAGAAATGCGCGCCGCCATCGACCCGGTTGCGGCCGCGCTCCTCGATCCACGACCCGTCGGCGAGCGCGCCGTACATCATCATCATCAGCGAGGCGGCGCCTTCGACCATCGAGCAATCGACGACCTGGCCCTTTCCGGTCTGCCGCGCGTTCAGAATGCCGGCGAGCACGCCCATCGCCATGTAGAGCGCCCCGCCGCCGAAATCGCCGACCAGATTCAACGGCGCTATCGGCGGCCCTCCTGCCGGTCCGATCGCCTGCAACGTACCGGCGAGCGCGATGTAATTGATGTCATGCCCAGCGGTGTGTGCGATCGGGCCGTCCTGCCCCCAGCCGGTCATGCGGCCATAGACCAGCTTCGGGTTGCGCTCGAGGCAGCGGTCGGGACCGAGACCGAGCCGCTCCATGACCCCCGGCCGGAAGCCCTCGATCAGCGCTTCGGCCTGATCGATCAGGCGCAATACCGCCGCGACGCCGGCCGGGTTCTTCAGATCGACCGCGAGGTTGCGGCGGCCGCGGGTCAACAGGTTGAAGCGGTGCTCGCCGCGGCCGTCGCGGGCATCCCGGCTGCCGACATTGGCGGCGCGATCGACCCGCACCACCTCGGCGCCCATGTCGGCGAGCAGCATGCAGCAGAACGGGCCGGGGCCGATGCCGGCAAGCTCGACGATTTTGATCCCGGCAAGGGGTCCCATTTGGCGTCCTTTCGCTGATATTGTGCGACCTGCCGCGGCCCCCACCGGCTTCAACCGGGCGGCAAAGACAGCGGCACAGCCATGCCGCGCCCGCCTGCCGGGTTCAGCAGCCGGCCCACCCGGGCAGCGAGTTCGGCGGCCCGAAACGGCTTTTGCAGGATCTGCTCGGGCGTGACGTTCTCCGCCAGCAGGCTGGTATCGGCAAACCCGGTCACGAACAGGATCGGCAGGCTCGGGCGGCGGCGCTGTGCCGCCCGGGCGACCTCGACCCCGTTCAAACCCGGCATCGCGAAATCCACGATCATCAACTCGACCTGGTCGCCCTCGTCCGCGAGTCGATCGAGCGCGGCATAGCCGCTGTCGGCCTCGACGACATCGTATCCGGCGTCCTGCAGCATCGCCGCCGCCACCGCGCGGACGTCGCTGTCATCATCGACCAGCAGGACCAGCCGCGCGCGACCGCCGCCCGTCGCGGCGCGCTGCGCGGATGCCGGCGCCGCGATCTCGGCACCCCCGAGCTGTTGCGCTTCGCCCGCGCGCGGCAGGTAGACCTTGACGATGGTGCCGCGGCCAGGACGGGTGTCGATGCGGACCCCGCCGCCGAGCTGCTGCACCACCCCCAGAACTTGCGAAAGACCGAGGCCCGAGCCCTTGCCGACCTCTTTGGTCGTAAAGAACGGCTCGAATACGCGGTCGAGAATGTCGGGTTCGATGCCGCTGCCCGAATCGGCCACCGCGACCATGACGTAGTCGCCGGCCGGCGGCTCCTCGGGCCGATGCGGCGGGCCGAGCGTCGCGTTGCCGGTCTCCACCGTGATCGTGCCCCCGCCCGCCATCGCATCGCGCGCATTGATCGCCAGGTTGAGCAGCACCAGCTCGATCTGGCTCGGATCGGCCAGCGCCGGCCACAAGGGCTCAGCCGGCACCGTCTCGATGCGGATCGTCGCGCCGATCGTGCTTTGCAGCAGCGCGCTCATGCCGGTCACAACGCGGTTGAGATCGATGCGCTCGGCGGCGAGCCGCTGCTTGCGCGAGAAGGCGAGCAGCTGAGCGGTAAGCCGCGCGCCGCGATCGGCGGCCTCCTGCGCCGAATGCAGCAGCCGGGCCGAGCGCTCGTCGCCGCTGGCGATGCGCGGCGCCAGCATTTCCAGATTGCCGATGATCGCGGTCAGCAGATTGTTGAAATCATGCGCGACACCCGAGGTCAGCTGACCCACCGCGTCCATGCGCTGCGACTGGCGCAGCTGGGCTTCCGCCTTCTCGCGCTCCTCGATCTGCGCCGCGAGCCGGCGATTGGCCGCCTCGAGCTCCGCCGTGCGCTCGGAGACCCGCTGTTCCAGCAGCGCGTTGGCCTCGCGCATATCGTTGATGTCCATCGCGGTGCCGAGCCAATAGAGCGTCACCCCGTTGAGCCGGATCGGCCGGTTATGGACGCGGTGCCAGCGATAGGCGCCGTCATGCCGGCGGATGCGCACCTCGACCGTGTATTCTTCCCCCTTGGCGGTGCCTTCCCGCCGCGCCGCTTCCAACAATAGCCGGTCATCCGGGTGCTGCAGCGCGGTACGCGATTTCGGGTCGAGGCCGATCGGGTCGCCGGCATAGTCGCGCAAGGCCTTGTTGTAAAACTCGGCGGTGCCGTCGCTGCGGATCACGAAGGCGCTGACCGGCAGCGCTTCCAGCATCATGCGGAAGCGCTCCTCACTGTCGCGCAAGGCGGCCTCGGCGCGCTTGCGCTCGTCGATGTCGCGAAACGCGACGACCAGCCCGCCGCCCGCGGTCGGACGGGCGTCGAGCCCGATCCAGCGTCCGCCCATCGCCGGCGCCACGGTTTCGATGTGAACCGGCTTACGGGTTGCGATCACTTCGCGATAGATGCGGTACGGCTCGCCGTCCGCGATCCCGGGAAACACGTCGAGGATGCGGCGGCCTACCACCTCGTCTCGACGCTTTCCCCAAAGTTCGAGCGCCTTGCGGTTCGCGAATAGGATCCGCTCTTCGCAGTCCATCGCATAGACGGCGTCGCCGATCGCTTCCAGGATCTCCGGAAGCCGGCTTTCGGCCGGACTGCGGCCGCCAAATCGGTTCGAGCGCATCGGGGCCGCTACTCGCGCGAGGCCGGCGGGTTCCGCCGCCATGTTCGCCCGGCCGCGTCGGACGCGCAAGGCCGCGTTCGGACCGGCCGCGTTCGGGCCGGCCGCGTTCCGGAACGTTCGAAAGGCAGGAACGCTCTGATCGCCGGCCCGGTTGCGGTGTTCACACCGCGAAGGGCGCAACCGCAAGCAGGAGAGACCGCATGACGGGCGAGATGCGTCGCGAACGGGACAGCCTCGGGGAAATCGAGGTGCCCGCGGAGCGGCTGTGGGGGGCGCAGACCCAGCGCTCGCTGGAGAACTTCCCGATCGGACGCGGCCGCTTCCTGTGGGGGAGGCCGGTGATCCGCGCCTTCGGCATCCTGAAGAAGGCCGCGGCGCAGGCAAATGGGAGGCTCGGTCAGCTGCCGGCCGACAAGGTTGCGCTGATCGAGCGCGGTGCCGACGAGGTCATCGAAGGCAAGCTCGACGGCGAATTCCCGCTGGTCGTGTTCCAGACCGGCTCCGGCACCCAATCCAACATGAACGCCAACGAGGTCATCGCCAACCGCGCCACCCAGCTCGCCGGAGGCGAGCTCGGCTCGCGGCGGTCGATCCACCCGAACGATGACGTCAACCGCAGCCAATCCTCCAACGACGCTTTCCCGACCGTCATGCACATCGCGGCCGCCGCGGCGATAGCCGACGGGCTCCTGCCGGCGCTGGCCAAATTGCGCGACACCCTGGCCGAGCGCGGCCATGCGCTCGGCGACATCGTACTGATCGGGCGCACTCATCTGCAGGATGCGACGCCTCTGACCCTGGGTCAGCTGTTCTCCGGATGGGTGGCGCAGCTCGATCAGGCGGAGGGCACGGTGCGGGCCGCGCTCGCCGGCCTCTACGAGATCCCGATCGGGGGCACCGCGGTGGGCACCGGGCTCAATGCGCCCGCCCGTTTCGGCCCGCTGGTGGCCGAGCTGGTCGCCGAGGAGACCGGACAGCCGTTCCGGCAGGCGCCGAACCTGTTCGCGGTCGGCTCGTCGCATGATGCGATGGTGACTGCCAGCGCGGCGCTGCGCACGCTTGCCGGCGCGCTGATGAAGATCGCCAACGACATTCGCTGGTACGCCTCGGGCCCGCGCGCCGGGATTGGCGAATTGGTCATCCCGGAAAACGAGCCCGGCTCCTCGATCATGCCGGGCAAGGTCAATCCGACCCAGTGCGAGGCGATGACGATGGTGGCGGTGCGGGTGTTCGGCAATGACCACACGGTCGCCTTCGCGGGCAGCCAGGGCAGTTTCCAGCTCAACGCCTACAAGCCGATCATCCTGCACGGGGTGCTCGAGTCCGCCGAACTGCTGGCCGAGGCCTGCCGCTCGTTCGAGGAGCGCTGTGCCCGCGGCATCGAGCCCGACGAACCGCGCATCCGCCAGCATGTCGAGGATTCGCTGATGCTGGTCACGGCGCTGAGCCCGCACATCGGCTACGAGAAGGCGGCCGAGATCGCCCACGCCGCGCACCATCGCGGCCTCAGCCTGCGCCAGGCCGCGCTCGACCTCGGCTATGTGACGCAGGCGCAGTTCGACGACTGGGTGCGCCCCGCAGACATGACCCGCCCGCTGGCGTAGTCCCGCCGACGCTCGCGCGTATGGACCAGAATCCTTATGGTCACGGCTAACTCGCAGGCGTTTGCGGGAGCTACTGTCTTGGCGCGGTTTGCTGTCCTGCAGTTACGGAACCGGAAAGTTTCGATATGGCCAAAAGCACCGTGATGACGATCCGGCTTGCGCCCGAGATCAACGCAAAGCTCGAGGCGCTGTCGCAAAATCTGAAGCGCAGCAAATCCTGGCTCGCCGGCGAGGCGATCGCGTCCTATGTGGAACTGAATGCCTGGCAGGTGGCGCACATCAAGGAGGCGATCGACGAAGACGAGACGGGCGAGCCCGGCGTGCCGCATGCGGAAATCGTCGAATGGATGGATTCGTGGGGGAGCGAGCACGAACTGCCGAGGCCGATACCGAAGAAGCCGTAAGCCCGCATGGAAATCATCTGGCGTCGAGTGGCGCTCAGCGACCTGGAGGAAATTCGGCGCTTCATCGCCCGAGACAATCCGAATGCCGGCGCGCATGTTCGAAGCGCCATCCGGGCCGCTGTCGAACGGCTTACCGACCATCCTAACCTTGGTCGACCGGGACGGGTCCAAGGCACCCGCGAATTGGTGGTCGCCGGAACCCCTTACATCATCGCCTACCGAGTGCTCGCTGATCGGTTGCGGATCCTGTCCGTGCTTCACGGTGCCCGGCGCTGGCCGGATCAGTTCTAAGAAAGTATTGAGTGACGCGAGTCCTGGCCGCCGGAATGCGGCGCCGCCGCACTCGTCGTTCGACGCGGGCTCGCCCGCCGAGGTGCGGGTGAGCCTGGCCTGTCGGTAACCGACCTCTGCGATATTCGAGGCCTGACGATAATCGAGCTCGGCGATATTCGAGCTCGGCGATATTCGAGCCCCGCGATATTCGAAAGGAGGCGTGCGCCGGCGAATGGTTGCGGCGGTCGAGAATGAAAGGCTAAGCTTACTATAAGCCAGCGAGAGGGGCGGGGGAGAACCATGGCGGCAGGCTGGAGCGAGCGGGAATACGACATCGCCGGCAGCAAGCTGCATGTGACCCGGGCGGGGAGCGGCCGGCCTGTCCTGGTCCTGCATCACGACACCGGCAGCCCGGAGCGGCTGCCCTTTTATGACGCGCTGGCCGAGCGGTTCGATGTGCTGGTGCCGCACCATCCCGGCTACGGCAAGTCGGAGCGGCCGCAATGGCTGCGCCACCCGCGGGACATCGCGGCGGTCTATCAATGGCTGCTGGCCGAGGCCGGCGTCGAACGCGCGAGCCTGGTCGGGCTCGGTTTCGGCGGCTGGATCGCGGCCGAGATGGCGGCGCTGGCGCCGCGCGACTTCCACCGGCTGGTGCTGGTCGGCGCGATGGGGGTGAAGCCGCCCGAAGGCGACATCTTCGACCAGGCGATCGTCAGCTACATCGATTACGCGCGCGCCGGCTTCCATGACGAGGCGGCGTTCGCCCGGGTCTATGGCGAGGTCTCGACCGACCAGCTGGTCGAATGGGACATCTGCCGCGAGATGAGCTTCCGCATCGCCTGGAAGCCTTACATGCACAGCCAGACATTGCCGCATTTGCTGGGCGGCGTGCGCGCGCCGTCCCTGGTGGTGTGGGGTGACCAGGACCAGATCGTGCCGCGCAGCGCCGGCGAGGTCTATGCGCGATCGCTGCCCAACGCGCGTTTCGAGATCGTCGCCGGCTCCGGCCATTGCGTCGACATGGAACAGCCCGAGGCGCTGGCGCGGCTCGTCACCGCCTTCGTCGCCGAGAATTAGCCGGACGCCTCAGCCCAGAGGAGATTCCTCATGCATGTGATGTACTTCACCGAACAGCCGATGTCTGCCTATCCGGCCAATGTCGGGCTCGAGATCGGCCACACCGCGCTGATGTTCTCGAACAAATACTTCGACCCGGTGGCCGGGAGCCGGCTCTACAACGAATACCTGGAGCAGTACATCTACGCCGAGGAGCAGGGCGTCGAAGGCTTCATGCTGAACGAGCATCACAACGCGCCGTTCTGCATGCAGGCCAAATGCAACGTCTTTGCCTCGATCCTCGCGGCGGTGACCAAGAAGGCGAAGATCGTCCTGCTCGGCAACCCGCTGCCCTTGGCCGAGAACCCGGTCCGGCTCGCCGAAGAGCTGGCGATGATCGACATGATCTCGAAAGGGCGCCTTGTTTCCGGCTTTGTGCGCGGCGGCGGCCAGGAGCAGCTCGCCACCGGCGTCAACCCGGCCTTCAACCGCGAGCGCTTCGAGGAAGCGCACGATCTGCTCGTCGCGGCCTGGACGCGGCAGGGCCCGTTCCGCTGGGAAGGCACGCATTACCAGCACCGCGTCGTTAACCCGTGGGCGGTGCCGCTGCAGAAGCCCTATCCGCGGGTGTGGATCCCGGGCGTCTTGTCCAAGGAGACGATCATCTGGGCGGCGAAGCAGCGCTACCCGTATATCGCGCTGAACACCTCGATCGAGGCGACCAAGAACATCTGGAAAGTCTACGACGAGGTCGCCCGCGAGGTCGGCTACGAGGCCGGCCCCGAGAACCGCGGCTACCTGCAGCAGGTGCACGTCTCCGACAGCGAGGAGAAGGCCGAAAAGAACGCCCGGCAATTCCTGTGGATGCAGGGCGAGTTCACCGGCCTCGCGCATCCGGTGTGGTCGAGCCCGTCGGGCTATTCCTCGCCCGACCATCGCCGCCAGTTCGTCCAGTTCGCGGTCGGGCGCGCCGAAAGCCCGCGCGGACGCCCGACCTTCGAAACCCAGGTCGCCGACGGCCGCGTGATCTTCGGCACGCCGAAGACCGTGATCCCGAAATTGCGCCGCGTGCTCGAAGAGACCCGGCCCTCGATCTACGGGCTGTGGGGCAATGACGGCACTGTCAGCAACGAGGACGCCCGCACCTGCATCCGCCTGTTGGGCCAGGAGGTCATGCCGGCGATGCGCGAGATCGGCAACGAGCTCGGCCTGAAGGACCCGTTCCAGCTGAACTCGCCGGTGCATCTGCGGTACTCGACCGACCTGAAACACATGCCTCAGGCCGCCGAATAGGCCAGAGGACGCGTCAGAATCTGGCAGATGACGGGCTAGATAGGCGTCCGCAGGCGTGCGGGACTGCCGAAGGCTGTAGCGCCGGCAGGCACGTCGCGAGTGACGACGCTGCCGGCGCCGATCAGCGCATCATTGCCTATGACAACGCCGGGCAGAATGATCGCACCCGCCCCGATCCAGACGTTCCGCCCGATATGAACCGGCCGACCGAATTCGAGACCCGAGGCTCTTACGCCTGGGTCGCGCGGGTGGTCGGCCGCGAGGATCTGCACTCCCGGCCCGATTTGGGTGAGATCCCCTATCGTGACCGCGACAACATCGAGGACCACGCAGTTGAAGTTCAGGAACGCGCCCGCGCCCAGACGGATATTGAACCCGTAATCACAGTGGAAAGGCGGCCGTATTACGGCGCCGTCCCCGACAGCCGCGAGGCGTTCAAGGAGAAGCGCGTGCCGCTCGACGGATGACATCTCGAGTGCCGCGTTGTAGCGCGCGAGCCACCGATGCGTCGCCGCCAACTCGGCCTGTATCTCGGGGGTGCTCGCGTCATACAGCTCCCCGGCGAGCATCTTGTCCTTTTCATTACCCATGGGGTGTCTGATCCAGCCCCGTAATACTAAGCCGGCAGCGCCTCGGCGCCGGGTGCGGTCTCCAGCTCGCAGGCGTTCACGGTCATCGCCAGCATGCTGTAATAGCCGATCGCGCCGGTCAGCTGGATAAAGCCGTCATCGCCGAAACGGGCCCGCATCGCGTCGGCGCGCGCGTCATCCACCCGATGCCGCCGCAGCAATTCGCGAGTGAACTCGACGATCTCGGAATCTTCCGACGGGATGCCGTCGGAGCGCATGTCGCGGATCGCGGCAATCGTCTGCTCGGGCACCCCGAGCCGGCGCGCACCGCCGGTCTGCGCGCCCCAGACATAAGCGGCGTCGAATTCGCGGGCGACCGTCATCGCGGCGAGCACCCGCACCCGCATGTCGAGCGAACCCTCGAAACGCACGAAGGCGCCGAGATGCGCAACGCGCCCGGCCAGTTCCGGGCAATGCATGAACATTGTAAACGGGCCCTGCAGTCCGCCGCGGCTGGCGATGATGGATTCGCCAACGGCGCGGCTCTCGGCCGGCAGTTGCTCGATGCTGGTAATGGCAGGCAGCCTGGCCATGATCGCCTCCTTTGCTGTGGGCCGTGTGCCGGCGAATGCCGACCGTGTTCGCGACATCGTCGCGATGCCTCAACCGCCAATTCTTCGGCCGCGCCCTGATCCTGTCCCTGACCCCGTCGCGGCGGCAAGTTCGATCCAGGTCGGCGCGTGGTCGCTGGCCTTGTCCCAGCCGCGCACCTCGCGGTCAACCTCGGCCGCGATCAGGCGGCCGGCAAGCGAGGGGCTGAGCAGCAGATGATCGATGCGCAAGCCGGCGTTTCGTGCATAGGCGCCGCGGAAATACTTCCAGAACGTGTAAATTGGCCTGTTCGGGTGAAGCACCCGCACGGCGTCAGTCCAGCCTTGGGCTGTCAGGCGATGGAAGGCGCTTCGAACCTCCGGGCGGAACAGCGCATCGTCGACCCATCGCTCCGGCGCATAGACGTCCAGCTCCGTCGGCATCACGTTGTAATCCCCGGCCAGCACGACCGGTCGGTCGAGGGCGAGCAGCGAGGAGGCGTGCGAGATCAGCCGCTCGAACCAGTGCAGCTTGTAGTCGAACTTCGGCCCCGGCGCCGGATTGCCGTTCGGGAGATAAAGACAGCCGATCAGAATGCCGTCGATCGCCGCCTCGATGTAGCGGCTCTGGGTGTCTGGCGCATCGGGCGTATCATCCGGGAGGCCGCGCCGGGTCTCGATCGGCGCGCCGCCGCGGGCGAGGATGGCGACGCCGTTCCAGCTTTTCTGACCATGCCAGACCGCGCGGTAACCAGCCTGCCGGATGGCCGCCTCGGGGAATTTTTCCTGCGGCGCTTTCAGTTCCTGCAGGCAAACGACGTCGGGCTTGGCCTCGGAAAGCCAGCGCAGCAGGACCGGCAAACGGCCGTTGACGCCGTTCACGTTGAAGGTCGCAATCTTCATCCCGGGACCGGACCGGGCGAAAGCCACGCCGAAAACCGGCGCAGGGAGCGCCGATAAGGTTTACTCATCGGAGCGCTTCGCCGGGCGGTGCCGCATTCGCGCTTGTCTTGCGGCGCATCCCAACCGCCCGGCATGCTTCAGAGGCTCAACGCGAAGCCCTCATAGCCTTTGCCCGCGATGCCGTCGCAAAGCTCGCGATAACGTGCCATGCCGCCGGCATAGGGCATGAAGACGCGCGGCTTTCCAGGCACATTCGCGCCGAGATACCACGAATGCTTGGCTTGCGGCATCAGCGTGGCATTCGCCGCATCGTTGACGTGATCGACCCAGCGGTCCATCGCCTCGGGGGTCGCTTCGATGCGCCGATAGCCGTGATCGCGCATATAGGCGATGCAGCCGGTGATCCACTCGACATGCTGCTCGATCGCGACCGGCATGTTGCACAGCACCGACGGGCTGCCCGGGCCGGTGATCGTGAACAGGTTCGGAAACCCGGCGACTTGCAGACCCAGATAGGTGCGCGGGCCGGCCCGCCACGCCTCGGCGAGCGACAGGCCGTCGCGCCCGCGGATGTCCATCCGCAGCAGCGGTCCGGTCATCGCGTCGAACCCGGTGGCAAACACGATGATGTCCAGCTTGTACTCGGCCCCGTCTTGCGTCTGGATGCCATCGGGGGTGATGCACTCGATCGGCGTCGCCCGTACATCCACCAGCGTGACATTGTCGCGGTTGAAGGTCTCGAAGTAGCCGGTGTCGATCGGCGGGCGCTTGGTGGCGAATGGATGGTCGATATCCGCCAGCATCGCCGCCGTTGTCGGGTTTTTGACGACCTCCCGGATCTTCTCGCGGATGAACTCCGCCGCCGTGTCATTGGCTGCCTTGTCGACCAGCAGGTCCTGGAATGCGGCCCGGAATTGCAGGCCGCCTTTGTCCCAGGCCGCCTGATAGATGGCTCGCCGCTCCTCGGGCGTGACGTCGAGCGCCGAACGCTCCGAGATCAGAAAGGGGTGCCCATTCGGCGTCGCCTGCATGACGCTTCGGAGCTCGGGGCCGTTCTCTTTCGACCAGCGCTTGAATGCCTCGGTCAACGGCGCGTTGCGCGCCGGAATGCTGTAATTCGCCGTGCGCTGGAACACGGTCAGGTGAGCCGCGCTTTCGGCAATGACCGGAGCCGCCTGGATCCCGGTCGAGCCGGTGCCAATCATCCCGACGCGCTGGCCGGTGAAATCGACTCCCTGATGCGGCCACTGGCCGGTGTGGTACCAGGCGCCGGCAAAGCGGTCGAGGCCCGGGATATTCGGGATGTTTGCCGAGGACAGGCATCCGACGGCCGTAACCAGGAACGTCGCGGTGAACCGGTCTCCGGCCTCGGTGGTCACAACCCAGCGGTTGACGTCGGCATCATAATGGGCCGCGACGACGCGGGCGCCGAACCGGATGTCGCGCCGCAGATCGAAGCGGTCCGCGACATGGTTGAGGTATCTTAGAATCTCCGGCTGCTCGGGATAGCGCTCCGACCACGTCCAGTCCTGAAGGAGTTCGTCGGAGAAGTAATAGGCATAGGAATGGCTCTCCGAATCGCACCGCGCGCCGGGGTAGCGGTTCCAGTACCAGGTGCCGCCGACCCCGTCGCCGGCTTCCAGCAGCCGGGCCGACAGGCCGAGCCGGTCGCGCAGGCAGAGCAGCTGGTAGAGCCCGGAAAAACCGGCGCCGACAATCAATGCGTCGAAGCAGTGCGCTTCGGCGCGGCGGGAAGTCGCGGAATGCGGCTGGTCGTCAGGCATGAAAGCTCCAGCTGAACGGCAGCATTGCTGAAGTCGATCGCTTCCATCCGTCACGCGGCGCCGAGGCGATAATCACCGGACGCGCTTGCAACGCAGCACCAGGCTTGGCGACGATCTCGACCCAGAATGTTGGCGTCGCAGTTGACGCCGACATCGGGCAAAAATGCAATGGCCTAACGGGCTGACCTCAATTGCGCCGCCCGGCGGGACCGTTCTGCGGCACAGCCCCCGCCAGGTGGCGATCGACGAAGGCATGCAAACGATCCTGCCCGCTTTCACGGTCGTTGCGGCTGCATCCCGAGGAGAAATCGGCCCCCGCCGTCAAGGCGGCCAAAGCATAGGCGTGGCCGGGGCGCTGATCCAGCGGCGGCGCCATGGGATTGTTCGGCAGCCAGACATGCTCGTCGCCAGAATGGCCGATCGCGGCGACCGTCATGCCCGCGATCTTCAGCAGCATTGCGCTGTGGTCGCGCCGGCAGCCGACAAGCTGGCCGCAGCCCAATTTGCCGGCCTCCAGCGCGGCGACTCCCTGCGTACCGGCGATCAGCCAGGCGCCATCGATATAGCCCAGGCGCGAGATCCAAAAATCGCGTCGGGATCGCAAATTCGCGATCTCGTCGGCTTGCGCCCGCCCCGCGGTCCGGATCGCGGCCATGCGGAAGAACGATTCGATGGTTCGCTCCGTCAACCAATGAGCCATGATGACGACGGCGTTCGGCGCCACCGAACCCCACCGCCCCCGGCGCAGCCGCACATCGCCGTAATGAGACAGCAGAAAATCGACGATGCGATGCTTGACCTCGGCCGGCGGGTCGTCGCGCTGCCACGGCAGCAGCAGTGCTTCGGCGAGCCGGCAACGGATCGCCTCGGCACGGCGCGGATTCGAAGCGGTTACGGCATCGGGGCGGAAACGCCGCTGATGCACCGCCAATGTCATGAGCCGGGCCGCCTGGCGCGGTGCCGCTGCAAGCCGCAGCGGCGCGATGTCTGCCGCGGCGCCGAGCGCCTGCAACATCAATCCGCCGGAAACTGCCCCGCCGCTCAGGCCGAGGCCATCGAAAAATGAGCTTTCGTCGTCGTCTGCGGCGAGAAAGGCCTCGGCGAGCTTTGCCGGTCCGCGTTCGAGCGAGAAGAGGTCGAGTTTGCCCGCCAGTTCCGGCCACGGCGCCGGCAGATGGACGGCATGGCGGGCCAGCCACTCTGCGACCGTGCGGATGCTGCCGAGGGCGGGGTCGCAGGCCGCGGCCCAGGCAAGGGCGACTCGGCCCGCTTGCACCCGGCGCCACGGCGTCTCCAGCCAGCCGAGGAACGCGCGCAGGAACGGCCCCCGTTCGGCCGGCATATCGGGCCCGTCCCACAACACCCAGGCGACGTCGAGGCGGTCGGCAGGGCTGACCTTGTCCCAATCGAAGCGTGCCCGCTGCAGCCGCTGCAACAACGCCGCGCGCTCGGCGGCCGATTTCCGCTTGCGATCGCTATCTCCATGCCGTTCGGCCAACAACTGCGCGACCCGCGGCAGAACCGGGTGCGTCGCTGCGAACCGCAGACCAGGACCGTTCTGCGGCGTCTCCGAGAGCGCCTCGCGCAAGATCATCGCGACCGTCCGGAGTCGATTTGGTCGATCACCGCGTCAAGCTCGGGGTGCCGCGGCGCGGCCATGATGAAGCGCAGCTCGATGCGGCGGTTGCGCTGGCGCGCGTCCTCGGTCGGCGACGGATCGACCGGGCGATATTCGCCGTAGCCGCTGACGCCGATCAGCCGCTCGGCGCGATCGTTCTGAAGCTTGCCCAGAGTCGGGTAGGCATCGACCAGGCGGGCGAAGGTCTCCGACGCGCGCGCCGCCGACAATTCCCAATTGCTCTGAAAGCGCGGCGTGCGGATCGGCGCCGTGTCGGTGTGGCCTTCGATATAAACCGCGTCGAGCCGCCCCTTGCGCTTGCCGGCGCAGCGGCCGAGCGGGCGGTCATCGCCGGCGACCGCATAGCAGGGCAGCACCGCGTCAAGCGCCTGAGCGAGCATACGCAGCTTTGGCAGCGCCTCCGGGTACGCATCGGCCGAACCCTTCGGAAACAGAACATCGCCGCCCAATTGCAACGTCCCGTTCTGCTCATCGACGGTGACCGGAAGAATGCGCTGCAACCGGTCCGCCAGATCGTGCAGCAGTTCGCGGCGCGCCAGGTCGGAATCGGTGAGCTGTTCCGTCGCATTCGACATCTTGTGTTCGGCCTCGCGCAGATTGAGCGCAAAGCTCATTAGCATGATCACGAAGACGAAGATCAGGCCCAGCATCAGATCGGTCATCGAGGCGAAATAGTCGCCCGAGTCGCCGGCGGAGCTGGCGCCGCGGCCTCTGCTGCCGGCGCCGGCGATTGCGCAGCGCATCTCAGGCCGCCTTCGCTTGAACGCCGACGGCCAGAATCTCGGCCACTTCGCGCAACTCCTCGGTGCCAAGCGACAAGGCGTCCATGCTCTTGGCGAGACTGGCGTCGAGCTTGCCGACAAAGTCCATGACCTCGTCGCCAAAGGCCCGGGTACCTCCGCGCAGCTGCTCGAACACGGCCTGGAGGTCGTCATCGACCTTTTCGAAGCGCGTGCTGTAGTTGTCCCATACGGCGGTCGCCTTGTCGGAGACCTGCGCCACCGCCCGCGCCATCTCCGTCATGTTACGCTGCGCCGTGCCGACCCGATCGGCGATTTGAGAGAGCTCAGCGGTGGTCTGCCGGGAGCCCTCCACCGAGGCGATGACCGGCGCGGCCGCGCGCAGCCAGATCCCGGCGCTGTCGTCGAGCGCCTGCTTTGTCCGGTCGAGCGATGACGCGATGTCGCGCATGCTGCCGACCTGCGAACCCAGGCTGGCATTGAAACCGTCGAAGCCGCCGAGCAAGCCGCTGAGGCGTTGCGCCAGCGCCTCCGACGTCGCGAGCAGCGTCTTCGTCGCCTGCACCACCCCGGACGCGATTTCGTCGCCGGCACCCTTGACCGACTGGCCCATGCTGCGCGCCGCCCGGCTCGCCGCGTCGGCAAACATGGCCTCGCTCTGGGCAAAGGTGTGGGCCAGCGCGTCTATCCTGGCGCCGACCTTGTCGGCACGGCCGTCGAAGCTCTCCTGCAATGTCGCCGCGGCGCTCAGCAGGCGCGACGCCGCGAGGCTCAGCTGGTCGGCGAAGGCTTCGCCGGAATTGCCGATGTGATGCTGCATATGGCCGATCGCGTCGCCGATCTCCGACAGTTTCGTCGCCACCTGCCTCATCTCCATGCCGGCCGAGCCGCGCAGCTCGGCGACGAAAGCGGTCAGCACGCGCTCCAACGCTTCGCTGTCGGAGACGGGGCTGGGGGATGGCCGCGGCTCGGATCCCGCCGGGACCGCGGCGCCGCTGGCCGGGACTGCCCGCAACGACGCGCCGATGCGTTCGAGCTGATCCACTTGCTCGCGCGTGGCGGCAAGCTGGTCATAGGCCAGGATCTCGGTGAAGATCGGGGCCATTGCCCGCTCGAGATCGCCGGCGAGCCCGTGCGCGGCGCCCTCGATCGCGAAAGTGACGCTGCGCGCCGCCACCGAGAGCAGCAGCGAGCTGCCGAGCCCGGCGATCGAGGTGACGAATTTGAATGCGGCGGCGCTGAGCAGGTAGTTCAGCGCTTCCTTGGCGGCGGCGAGGTCGGACGAGGCGACCCCTGCGGCGGCAAATTTGAGCGCGGCCACCAGCCCGATAAACGTGAACAGCAATCCGATGCCGATGAAATAGCCGTGCGCCGCGGCGAAGAACCGGGCCGGAAAGCTGGCGCTGGTGATCGCGTGCAGCCCAAGATACTCGTCCGGGCGACGCGGATAGAGCACGCCATCATCGCCCTCCTTCAGGCATTGCCGGTACTCGTTCCAAGCCGCGCCGAACATCGACCGCGACAAGGCCCGGTCGATGCGGGGGAGGTTGCGCCTGAACTCGGCGCCGGTGCCGGCGCTCCGTACCAGGCGCCTCAGGCGATGAATGCGGCTGGCGGCGAGCGCACCCCAGACAATCAGGATCGCGAGCAGCGCCAAAGCCGCCGCGACGATGCCGAACGAGAGGCGAAACGGGACGCGCCCGTCGCGGAAATGATCGAGAAATCGGGCGACGTTGGGATCGAGCTGGTCGGCAAACGCGGCAATGGCGATGAGCAGGTTCATGAGCGAGGCCGTTGCAAATCGGGGCGCTGGCCGGGGAAGCGCCCCGGGTCTGAAAACAATTGACCCGGCCGATACCCTGTCGCGCAAAGCCGGGGCCACAGGATCGGGCGCGGGTTAGCTGTTGAAATCGCCGGATTCTGGTTTGGTCGATGATTTGCGGCGGGCACAATGCTCCTGCCGGGTTGGCAAATTCTGCCGATGGCGGCGTGCGCCTCGTTGGCTGGGCGCGTCGCACGGTTCCGGCCGGCGCGCTCGCGGGCTGGCTGGCTGTCGCCTGTGAGCACCGCGACGGCGCTCGATTCCTTGGTAAACGCCGCCGCTGCGCACAGCCTCTTCGGTGGACGCGTCGCAATGCGATGACTACGGTGCGACCCCGACAAACAACAGAGTCCGGGCGTGTCGCCGGGTAAGGGGGAACGCATGAAGGCCATACACCTGTCGAGCATTCTTTCGGGAGCCGCCGTCGTATTGTCGGGGGCCGCGGCGTCCGCCGCCGATGTTCGCCATTTCAGCTTTGCCTATGACCAGCCGAAGACGACCGCCTACGGCGTCGCCGGCGATGCCTTCGCCGCCAAGCTGGCGGAATTGAGCCGCGGCGCGCTGGTCATCGACCAGTTTCCGGGCGCGCAGCTCGGCCAGGAGCCGCAGGTACTTCAGAAGCTGCGCACCGGCGACGTCGATTTCAGCATCACGTCGACGGCAAATTCGGCCACCTTGCAGCCGGAAGCGGGGGTGTTCTCAATTCACTTCGTGTTCCGCTCCGAGGACCACTTGAAGAAAGCGCTCGTCGATCCCGGCGTTGGCGGGGCTTTCAAGGACATGATCAATTCGAAGGTCGAGGGCGCCCGCATTCTGGCGCTGGGGACGATGGGTTTTCGCGATATGTACGGCAAGAAGGAGATCCACAGCGTCGCCGATCTGAACAACGTCAAGGTGCGGGTGCAGGCGACCGCGACCGAGGACGCGATGTTCCCGGCCTATGGCGCCCAGACCGTCCACATGCCGTTCGGCGACGTCTACACCGCGCTGCAGACCGGCATCGTCGCGATGGCCGAAAACGGCATCAACGTTTATCAGTCCAACAAGCATTACGAGGTCGCGCCGATCATGTCGCTGACCGAGCACGAGGCGAACAACAATGTCGTGTGGGTCAGCGACAAGGTATGGAAAAGCCTGACCGAGGAGCAGCAAGGGTGGGTCCAGGGCGCCGCCGACGAGGTTGCCAAGGTCGAGCCCGAGAAGGCGCTGGAGCTCGAGCACAATTCAATGACCAAGCTCGAAGGCATGGGGGTCAAGTTCGTCAAGGATGTCGACAAGAGCGGCTTCGTCGCCGATGCCCAGCCATTGCAGGAGAAGCTGGCGGGCCAGCTCGGTCCCGGCGCGGTCAAGGTGCTTGAGCTGGTGCGCAACCTCAAATAGCGCTGATGTCGGGCGCCCCGATGAAGAGCGGCTACAGTCTCGTGCTGCAGCGGCAACGCCACCTGAAGTGGCGGGCCTTCGATGCGCTTGAGCAGGTGCTGATGGTGCTGTGCGGGCTGGCCCTCGCCGGCTTCACGGTGACGGTGTTCATCGACGTCGTGACCCGCTCGCTCGGGCGACCGGTGCTGTGGGTGCAGGAGGTCACGACAACCTTTTTCGTATACGGCATCTTTATCGGAACCGCGGCGGCGACGCGGCGCAACGACCACCTCTATCTGTCGGCGATCAGCGAGGCGTTGACCGGCCGGACCAGGCTCGCGGTCGAAACGTTCGTTCGCCTGGTCATGCTCGGCACCGCGCTGTGCATGGTTTATTTCGGCTATCTCAATTTCCTCGAAGGCTTCGGCGCGTTCCGCATGCCGTCGCTGACTCCGCTGGCCTCGCTTTACGCCGCGATCCCGCTGTCCGGCGCGTTCGTCGCCCTGTTCACGATAGAGCAGCTCGTCAATGGCTGGCTCAACGGCTTTGCCGGCGGCCTCGAGGACGAGGCCGAAAAGCCCCGGGCAGAAAGCGCCGCCGCGGCCCTATGACCGCCTATAACGGCCTGATCGTCGGCTTGATGGCGGTGCTGTTCCTGGTGTTCGGATACCTTGGCGTGCCGGTCGCGTTCGCACTGCTCGGCGGGGTCATCATCGGCACCGCGATGACCCCGGTCAGCCTGCCCTCGATCATGACGCAGCTGTTCAACGGCATCGATTCCGAAGCCTTGATGGCGATCCCGTTCTTCCTGCTGGTCGGCGAATTGATGACCTCGGCGAATGTCGTCATCCGCATCGCCAATCTGTCGCAGGCTCTCGTCGGGCATGTGCGGGGCGGGCTGGCGCAGGTAGTGACCGTGTTCAGCATGTTCTTCTCCGGCATGTCGGGATCGTCCTCCGCCGATGTCGCGGTGCTGAGCCGCACCATGGCGAAGCCGATGGCCGAGGAGGGCTATGACGCGGCCTTTGTCGCGGCGCTGATCGCCGCCGCCGCGACGATCGCCAACCTGGTGCCGCCCAGCATCATGGCCGTGGTCTACGGCGCGATCGGCAATGTTTCGATCGCCGGGCTGTTTCTCGGCGGCATCGCCCCCGGGCTGATGGTCGGGTTCGGGTTGATGATCTACTGCTATTTCTTCGGGCCGCCCGGGTACCGCCGGCCGCGCTCCTCATGGGGGCAGCTCGGGGCGGCCGGCAAGGCGGCGGGACTGCCGCTGGTCATCCCGGTGATCCTGCTCGGCGGCATCCTGACGGGATGGTTCACCCCGACCGAAGCGGGGGTCGTTGCCATCGTCTATATTCTGGTGGTCGTGATCCCGGCGTTGAACCGCGGTCACCTGCGCCGGCTGCCGCGCGATTTCGCCCATGCCGGGCTGATCTATTCGCTGCCGCTGATCACGATCGGCGCCGCCTCGGCGTTCGGCTGGATGCTCGCCTATCTGCGCGGGCCGATTGTCGTCTCCGGTTGGATCGCGGCGGTTGCCGGCGACAACCCCTACAAGATCATGTTCGCGCTGGTCGCGCTGTTCGTCATCGTCGGCGATTTCATCGAGCCGGTGCCGTGCATCGTGATCTTCATGCCGATCGTCGCATCCTTGACCGAGACAGGCGGCATCAACTCGGTCCATATGGGCGTCGTGCTGATCGTCACGCTGGCTTTCGGCCTGATCACGCCGCCTTACGGCTTGGCGTTATTGATGGCATCGAAATTTGTCGGCGTACGGTTTTCGCGCGCCCTGGCGGCGGCGCTGTCGATCTACGTCGTCTTCTTCGTGACGCTCGCGGTATGCATCTTCGAGCCGGAAACGGTGCTGTTTCTGCCGCGCCATCTGTTCCCGGAATCGGTGGGCTGCTTCAAGAATCCCAGCGGCACCGGATATATCTGCCCCCAATGAACCTTACGGCATTTTGCGGGATTCCGGCATAGGCGTCGCGGTCGATGCGGGCCACCCGTTCGGAAGGAGCCGGCCGGGGATTCAGCGCCCGCCGGTTCCCAAATCGTCGGAATACCCGGCCCTTACGCGGGACCACTGGGCCATGGGACGCCCATCGGCACCGGTATTGCGCTGCCCTTCAGACCGTTGCGGCCAGCCGGTTGGCGAGTCTTCCCACCTCTCCTGCCGCCCGTAGACGGTCAAATCGAGCAACCGATAGCTGTTATCCATCGCCTCGACGCCACGCCTCGTCGTCCAATAAGTCTCGAAGACCTTGGAGCCCCGTCGCAGATAACAGACGATGTGCATCATGCCCACCCGGCGTCCAACCAATAGGGTGTCGAGCGAGTCCTGGGCCGAATACCACGGCATCTCCCAGCCCATGAAGTCGCGATACCGGGCGCTCTCGTCGTAGGGGCCCTGGCAGAACACGGCGAAGGTGACATCGCGGGAATGAATATAGGACAGCTCGCGAACCTGCGATGTCACCCAGGTGCACCCCTCGCATTGCTCCGGCGCCGGGCGACCGGTGTGCCACATCAAGTAGTACGCAATCAGCAGCCCGCGGCCCTCAAATGCGTCCAACAGCGTCACCGCGCCGCGCTCGCCGACCAGCGGTGTCGCGCCATCAATTTCGACCATTGGCAATCGCCGCCGGGCGGCCGCTATGGCATCGCCTTCCCTGGTGTGGGCCTTCTCTCGAACCCGCAATGCGTCGAGCTCGGCCTGAAACATCGCCCGATCGACGATCTTGGGCGTTGCAGGTGCGTTTCCCGCGACGTCTTTCATCATTCTTCTCCGCTGGATAGCCGGCCGTCATAGGAGACGCCGTGCACGCTGTTAGATTGTAGCCGATCCGATAGTGGCGCCAGGACCAACAATGTTGTCGAGCCTCCCCAGGCTGGGCTGAAACCCGCGCGCGGGCCGGGTTTGGGCATGGTTGCCAGCGCAACAGCGCGACGCCCCGGCAATCAGCCTTCGCAGACAAACTGGTCGGTTTGTGAAGACGTTTTGGCGTGGAGGATGTTGCAGGCCAAAACGGAGAGCGTCGCTTCAATCTTGACGCCCCTCAGCCCTCGGGTGAGAAGGCACCTTCCGCCCGACATTCGCTTGATCGTGCCGAAAGGGTGTTCGACTGTGCGTCGGCGCGTCACGTCCCCCTGAAAGGACACCAAACGATGCCCAAGTTTCTAACCATCGGATACGGTGATCAAACCGGATACGATCGCACTCCCCGGGCTGTTAGGGCTGCTGCCCACGAACAGGATGCCAAACTGCGCTCACAGGGCGCTTTGATGGGCATTGCCGGCAGTCCGGTCCAGGTGCGCAATCCGGACGCGGCCCATCTCGAAACGCGCGATGGTCCGTTCATGTCGTCCGCCCTGCCAATCGCCGGATTCGCCGTGATCGAAGCTGCCGACCTGGCTGAGGCCATCGAAAAAGTCTCGCAAGTTCCGTGCGCCGTCGCGCACGGCGTCGTCGAGGTGTGGCCATTGGAGTAGTCACCCTCATTGCGGAGCAATGGGAGGGTGGGGCGGGTGTCGCCGTACGCCGTTTGACGGGCCTGCTCGCCTTGACCTTCGCGCCCGGGCGGCGGGAATGATGCGGCGGGGAATGATAGGGAAATAGGGCGCGCCCAGGCTTCTACGAAAGCGGGTGCTCGTCTGCCCTTTCCCAGCGCCGCGCTAGCGCGGCAGGCCGGGACCGCGCGGCCAGCCATAACCGTAGGGCGGCGGCCCCATCGGCCCATATCCGGGCGGCCCGCCATTATGATACCCGAAGGGCGGCGGCATCGGCGCGGGCATCGCGCTGGCGATCTGCGGACCGGGCACCACCTCGCCGTAACTCGGCCCCATCGGGTAGGAAGGAGGAGCTGCCTGGTATAGCGCACCGGCCGGCGCCGCGGTCGGGGCCGGGTGTTCGCCGCGCCGGTCCGGTCGCCGTTCGGCATAGCGCGCAACGGCCGGCTGCCGGCGCGCCCGATGCTGCTGCGACGCGATGGTGGCGCCGGAAACTCGACGGTCGGCGTGTTCGGGCTGGTTCTTGACGGGACCGCGCTTTGACGCCGACACCGGTTTGGAACGGGCGTGGTCGCGGTCGCGACCTTGAACATTCTTAGGCGGAACCGGCTTTGCTTGCGGCTGAGGGGCCAGCTTTACAGGAAAAGACGGCAGCGGCGGCGGCAGCGGGACGACGACCTCGGCCTCGGCGCGCGCTCCGGAGATGCCGAGGCCAAGCGACAAACACGTCGCCGCGAACATCGAGACCAGGTAAACCGGGCTTTTCACGGGCGGCCTTTGCGATAGCAGACCACGGCCACCCTACATCATCAGGCAGAGCCGGCGCAACGTGCGCTCAACGTGCCGCTTGCGGAGCCTGCGCGACGGCCCCGATGCTTTGATGCCCGCAGCCGGGCGTCTCAGACCGCGTCCGGACCGCGTTCGCCGGTGCGGATGCGGACGGCCTCCTCGACCGGTACGACGAAGATCTTGCCATCGCCTATCTTGTCGGTCTTCGCGGCGGTCTGGATCGCCTCGATCGCGCGCGGCGCCAGCGCATCGTCAAGCACCACCTCGATTTTGACCTTCGGCAGGAAATCGATCACGTATTCGGCGCCGCGGTAAACCTCGGTGTGGCCCTTCTGACGCCCAAATCCTCGGACTTCGCTGACGGTGAGGCCGCTGATGCCGATCTCGTGAAGCGCATTCTTCACCTCGTCGAGCTTGAACGGCTTGATGATCGCTTCGACCTTCTTCATGGCCTTACCTCTTGCAGCAGGGTGGCGCGCGGTCTGCCGGCGGCTGAACCCTCAACGCACGAAACGTGCCAGTTTTGGGCTCGCCGCAGATCATGCAAGACGCTCCCGATCGGCTCAAAAGATGACGCCCGCTTCGACCAGGAAGCGGAATTGCGTCGAGGCGTTTCCGCTCCGGCCAAAGGCAAAACCGGAACTGGTGCCCCAAGCGTCGACAAAGGAGCCTTCGGCCCGGGCAAAGAAGATGCCTTCCTGATAGGTCGGCGTCACCGTCAATGAAAAGGCCGAGCTGCCGGGACCATAGAGCAGGTTCGGCGCACCATCGGCCAGGCTGCCGCTCGAGCCGATGATCTCGCCGCGTCCGGCAAGGCTGAAATTCGGGGTGAAGGCATAATTCGCCAGGATCGCGCCGCCATAGGTCTGCGCGTCGTGGCCGAAGCCCAATCGGTGATTTTTGCCCACATCGGTATACTGGAAGTAAGGCGTGATCGTCCACGGAGCGGCGTTGTAGGTGTAGATAAGATCGTAGATGTCGCTGTTGTCCTGGGCGAGCGGTGTGACCAGGGTCGAGACGTTGGTGGTCCCGAGATTGCCGCCCGCAGTCACGCTCAAGCTATTGCTGCTGTCGATGGTATAGGTTGCCGAACCCGTCAGCCAGTTGTAATGGCCGGAATAGAACCCGTCATTGAGCGACAGCGACAGCGCCAGCGGTCCCCAGGTGTAGTTGCCCTGAACGCCGCGATTGATCACGTTTTCCTGGTTCCACAGCAGGCCGCGCTCGACGTTCATGTTCTCGAAGGTGAAGCTATATTCATAGCCGATCAGGGTTGGCAACTTGCCGGCCAGAATGGAAAAGGAATCGTCCGGCGCGATCTTGATGAAACCTTCCGGCAGCGGCCCGAAAAAATCCCCGGTCGCCGAGCCGGCCCGGACATAAGGGGTGCCGAGCGAAGGCAGCGAATAGGCTCCGGCCTGGGCATAGAACTGCACGATGCCGTCGGATTTCTGCACCATCACTTGGCCGTTGGTGATGTCGAACTGGTTGAAGCGGTCGGTGATCGTCGGGTTGGTTTGGGTCAGCGCGAGGCCGCTGCCGACGCCGGTGACGTAAACGGGTCCGAGCGGCCCGGCGTCGAACTTGGTCGGCGTGCTGCTGAAGGCAAGCGGGCCCGACATGCTTGGATAGGGGATCGGCGACGGCGTCGCGGGTGCCGCGGGTTGATCGGCGGCGTTGCCGGCGGGAGCGGTTCCGGCGGGAGCGGCCGTTCCCGGAGCAGTTTCGGCCGGCGTCGTCTGGGCCGAAGCGGGAGTGCCCCCGAACTGCCCGGCGGCGGCGATGAGTCCGGCGGCACCCAGCTTCACACGCATCGAGGAGGTTCGCATCCGGGCGTTCCCTTAAGGCTGATCGGCGGGCGACTGCGGCTGCGCCCGCCGAGTAGATGTGGACACAAGGCCAAGTAGTAACGGGAGACCAGCTCGCTCGTCTACTATTTAGTTGCGCAAAGTGGGGCCATTGCACGGCATACGCAAATACTGCCCGAATTTTATGCAGGACAACACACGCTCGGAAGCGGCCTTTGCGGTCTTCGACCGCGCCGGCCGCTCCCTTGAGTTGTCAGGCCGCCAGGGCGCCTACTGGATCACCTCGCCGTGGATCGCGAGGTCGAGCCCCTCGCGTTCGGTATCGGCGTCGACTCTGAGCCCGATGACCACATCGATGACTTTGAGCAGGATCAGGCTGACGATCGCATCATAGGCGATCGTGCAGGCAACGCCGTAGAGCTGGATCACCACCTGGTACGGGTTGCCGTCGATCAGGCCGCTCTTTCCGTCACCGCCGACCGCGGCGACTGCCAGCACGCCGGTCAGGATGGCGCCGACCGTACCGCCCACCCCGTGCACGCCGAAAGCGTCCAAACTGTCGTCGTAGCCCATCGCGTGCTTGAGCCCGGTGGCGCCCCAGTAGCAGGCGACGCCGGCCGCGATGCCGATGATCAGCGCGCCGCGGGGGTCGACGAAACCCGAAGCCGGAGTGATCGCCACCAGCCCGGCCACCGCGCCCGAGATGATGCCGAGCACGCTCGGCTTTCCCTTCAGCGCCCATTCGACGAACATCCAGGTCAGCGCCGCCGTGGCGGTCGCGATCTGGGTCACCGCCATCGCCATGCCGGCGCTGCCATTCGCGGCGGTGGCCGAGCCGGCGTTGAAACCGAACCAGCCGACCCACAACAGCGAGGCGCCGATCATGCTGAGCACGAGATTGTGCGGCGCCATCGGCTCGGTCCCGTAGCCGCGCCGTTTGCCGAGCACCAGCGCGCACATCAACCCGGCCACTCCGGAATTGATGTGCACCACGGTGCCGCCCGCGAAATCGAGGATGCCAGCATTGTTCAGGAAGCCATCCGGTCCCCACACCCAATGCGCGATCGGGGCGTAAACCAGGATCGACCACAACCCGATAAACCATAACAGCGCCGAAAATTTCATACGATCAGCCAACGCACCACAGATCAGCGCCGGCGTGATGATCGCGAAGGTCATCTGAAAACACATGTAGACCGATTCGGGGATGGTCTTGGCCAGATCGTTGACTGCGTCGATCGCCATGCCGTTAAGCATGAACCGGCTGAGGCCGCCGACATACGGGGACCCCGAGGTGAAGGCCATGCTGTAGGTCAGGACGGTCCACAGCACCGTCACCAGGCAGGTAATGGCGAAGCTCTGCATCACCGTCGCCAGCACGTTCATCTTGCGGACCATGCCGCCGTAGAACAGGGCAAGGCCGGGGATCGTCATCATCAGAACGAGCGCGACCGATGTCAGCATCCAGGCGGTATCGCCGCTATTGATGGTGCTTGCTGCGGCTGCGGCAGCCGGCGCAGTCGCGTCAGGGGCCGCGGGAGCCGCCGGTGCGTTCTGTGCCAGCGCGGCGGCCGCCCCCAGGCACGCCAGCGGCAGGGCACAAAGCGTCCTCTTCAAGATCAGATATCCGGATCTCATCACCTTCCCTCCAAAGACCGACGCGTCGCCGACCGGCCGCGGCTCGGGGTTGAGCCCGGCATTTGCTGACGGGAACCAAGAATCGTGCCAACCCTGGAAGGGGTTTACGGGGAGTGCTCGGGAACCGGATAAGGCACCGGCCGGCTCGCGCGAAACGCCATCCGCTTCGATGCGTGCGCCCCGGGAGTCTCGCGCCTTGGAGCGAGTCCGTCCGTATTGACCCGGGTTTTCCGTCCTCTTGCGCAGCGGCTGGGGTCAGGGAGCCCTCGACCCTGCCGCGCGGCGGCGCAACAGACGAGTGCAGCGGCAACATCGCCGGATATGCCCGAACTTTGAAGGCTTGGGCGCGAATCGACCTGAAGAGGTCGAGCCAATATGCCTAAATTTTAGGCGGCCAAGCTATCCTGGCGCGGAGTTAGGCGCTGCTGCACGCGTCCTGCGTCAACTCCCGCCGCGGTCCGCGACGCCGGGCCGCACCGAGGTTCGGCGATCAGAGCCGCAGCCCTCTCATGGGGCGGCGCTCCGCCGGGCCGCCGCGGTCAATGCCGGATCAGCCACACCAGGACGACCCCGAGGCAGGCTGCCGCAAGCCCGGTAAAGCGGAGCGTGGGAACGGGCACCGATTGGGCGCGGGCGGCCATCCGCTTCATCGCGTCGGGAAAAAGCGCGTAGAGAATGCCCTCCATCACCAGGACGAGAGCGAGCGAGGTGAACAGATCCCTCATTGCGGGCGGCGGAATGTCCCCGAGGGATCGGCCCAGCTCAAAGCAACGAAGCGACCGTCGCGCCGTCCCATCGCTCCGCGGGCATCAACAAGCCGGAGATGGCAAACGCAGGGGATCTCATCGGCCCCGACCGCCGCTGCCCGCAACCGTCGGCGGCTCGGGTGCGGACGGTGCCGCGGCCACGGCGGGAGCCGGTGTCGCAGGCGCCGCCGAACCGACCGCGGTGCCGCCGGCCGAGGCTCCCCCGCGCCAGCCCTCGAAGAAACGGAAGAAGCTGCTGTCCGGCGTCAGCACAAACGAGGTGGCATGGCCGTTGAGCGCCTCGCGATAGGCCTGCAGCGAGCGGTAGAAGGCAAAGAATTCGCGGTCCTGGCCGAAGGCCTGGGCATAGATGCGGATGCTTTCGGCATCGCCGTCGCCGCGCACCCGCTGGGCATCGCGCTGCGCCTCGGCGAGGATCACGGTGCGCTCGCGCTCGGCGTTGGAGCGCACCGTCTGCGCCGCCTCGGCGCCTTCGCCGCGGTATTGCCGCGCCTGCTGCTCGCGCTCGGACTGCATCCGCGCATAGATGGCCTGACTGTTCTCCTCGGGCAGATCGGCATGGCGCAACCGCACATCGACGACGTCGATACCGAAGGATTTGGCCTGGGCGGCGACCTCATCGCGGATCTGTCGCATGATCGCGGCGCGCTTCTGCGACAGCACGTCTGACAGTGTGACATTGCCGAGCACCCGCCGCAGGCTGCCGCTGACCATCGCACTGAGACGGGCGCGGACCCCCGCCTCCGACGCAACTGTCTGATAAAACAGCAAAGGGTTGGTGATCTTGTAGCGCGCATAGGTGTCAGCGACGAGCCGCTTCTGATCGGAAACGATCACTTCCTCGGGCGGCGGCTCGAAATCGAGCACGCGGGCATCGTAGAAGATGACGTTTTCGATGAACGGCCGCTTCATCCACAGCCCGGGCGCACGGATCACCCGACGCGGCTGTCCGAACTGCAATACCAGCGCCTGTTCGGTCTGGTCGACGATGAACAACGAACTCATCGCGAAAACGCCGACCGCAACCAGCAGCACGGCGGTGACGGTAAGCACGCGGCGGCTCATCGCAGCGGGTCTCCCGAGCGGCCGAGGCGGGGTCGCGGCAGCCGATTTCGCATTGCCTGCATTACCGGCCCCGTGGTGCCGCGGCGGCCGGCGGCGTCGCGCCGCCATTGCTCGAGGCGGCGCCGCCCGCGGCGGGGCCCCCGCCCGCCGCCCCGGCGCCCGCTCCGGACGAAAACGCCGGAAGGCTCGGCAAGGCGAGATAGGGCAGGACGCCGTTCGCGCCTTCCGCCGATTTGTCGATGATGACCTTGTTGCTGTTCTTTAGGATCTCTTCCATCGTTTCGAGATACAGGCGCTGCATGGTGACGTCCTGCGCCACCTTGAAGGCGTTGTAGACCGAGGTGAAGCGGTCGGCGTCGCCCTGCGCGCGGGCAACGATCTCGGCGCGATAGGCCTCTGCGTCCTGCCGCAGCTTCACCGCGTCGCCGCGTGCCCGCGGCAAGATGTCGTTGCGATAGGCCTCCGCCTCGTTGCGCAGCCGCTCGCGATCGGCGAGCGCCCGCTGCACGTCGCGGAAGGCATCGATGACCGGGCCCGGGGGATCGACCTTGAGCAGCTGGATCTGGGTCACCTCGATCCCGGCGCCATAAGCGTCGAGGATCTGCTGCAGCAGGTGCTGCGTGTCGGCCTCGATCTTGCCGCGCCCTTCCGCGAGCGCCTGCGCGATCGGGGTCTCGCCGACGACCTCGCGCATCGCGCTTTCGGACGCCGATTTGACCGTCGCCTCCGGGGCGCGGATGTCGAACAGATAGGATTGTGCGTCCTTGATGACCCAGAAGACCGTGAAGTTGATGTCGACGATGTTCTCGTCGCCGGTCAGCATCAGCGCCTCTTCGGGGACCTGCTGTCCGGACAGGGTACGCGTCGTGGTCTCGCCGGCGCGGTAACCGATCTCGGTCCGGTTGACCCGGGTCACGCTCGGCCGCAGCACGGTCTCGATCGGGCTGGGCAGGTGATAGTTGAGGCCGGGCTGCGTGGTGCGGTTGTAGGCGCCGAAGCGCAGGACGACGCCGACCTCGTCAGGGAGCACGCGGTAGAAGCCGCTCGCCAGCCAAATCACCAAGATCGCCACAACTGCGATGGCGACGCCGCTGCCGGCGCCGAAGCCGCCCGGCAGGATGCGGCGGAAGCGGTCCTGGCTGCGGCGCAGCATCTCCTCGAAATTGGGCGGCGTCCTGCCGCTGCCGCCGGGCGGCGTACCGCCGCCGCGGCCGCCGCCGCCCCCCCAGGGTCCGCCGCCGCGCGGGCCGGTGCCCCAAGGCCCGCCGCCCTGACTCTGCCAAATCATGTTCTCGTACCGTGGCGCCCGGGATGAATAGCAAATCGGCCGCGACTGGGCCGCGACGCGGCCGCGTGCAGGGCGCGGTCGCCAGGAACCCAGGGCTGGCGGATAGAGGGCGCGGGCGCCGGTGTTGTCAAGGGGCGGCGCCGCGCCTAAATGGTCAACTCCGGCTCCCGACAGGCAATTGCATGGCCGCCGTCACCGAGCAGCAGATACTGACAGCGCTGAAGCAGGTCCGCGATCCGGACAAGGGCGACGACATCGTGTCGCTCGGCATGGTCTCGGGCCTGGTGCTGCGCGACGGCAATGTCGGCTTCGCCCTGGAGGTCGAAGCCGAGCGAGGTCCCAGGCTGGAGCCGTTGCGGAAAGCCGCGGAGCGGGCGGTCGAGGCGTTGCCGGGGGTGCTCTCGGTGACCGCGGTGCTGACCGCCGAGGCCAAGCCGGGTTCCCAGCCGCGACCGCCCGCGGCGGGCAGGAACCCGGGTCGAACGAGCACCGGCGCCAGGCCGGCCGACGCCGCCAAGCCGGCACTCGTCCCGGGGGCGCGGGCGATCGTCGCCGTGGCCTCCGGCAAGGGCGGCGTCGGAAAATCGACGGTAGCCGCGAATCTGGCGCTGGCCATGGCCGCCAACGGACTCGCCGTCGGCGTGCTCGATGCCGATATTTATGGACCCTCGATGCCGCGCATGCTCGGCATCTCCGGCCGGCCCGCGTCGGCCGATGGCAAGATCCTCAGCCCGATGCAGAATTACGGGCTGAAATGCATGTCGATGGGCTTTCTCGTGCCCGAGGACACGCCGATGATCTGGCGCGGCCCAATGGTGATGAGCGCGCTGCAGCAGATGCTGCGCGACGTCGATTGGGGCGAACTCGACATCATGGTCGTGGACATGCCGCCGGGCACCGGCGACGCGCAACTGACGATGGCGCAGCAGGTGCCGCTTGCCGGGGCGGTGATCGTCTCGACGCCGCAGGACATCGCACTGATCGACGCCCGCAAGGGCCTGGCGATGTTTCAGAAGGTCAATGTGCCGGTGCTCGGCATCGTCGAAAACATGAGCTATTTCCTGTGCCCGCATTGCGGCGAGCGCAGCGAGATCTTCTCGCATGGCGGCGCCCGCCGCGAGGCGGCCCGGCTCGCTACCGAGTTTCTCGGCGAGGTGCCGCTCGACCTCGCGATCCGCGAGACCTCGGACGAAGGCCGCCCGATCGTCGTCGCCGCCCCCGACAGCGCCCACGCCCGGCTGTTCCGGGAGATGGCCGCCCGGCTATGGCAGAAGGTCTGCGGCGAGGACACTGTCCGCCGCGCGCCGCCGCGCATCATCATCGAGTAGCACGCGTGATCGAATAGCACGCGTGCGCGCGCCTTGATCGGCGGCCCGGGATCGGCTGCAATCCCGCCCGGCCTTGCGCGGCGGAGGCACCGATGATCAGCGATCCGATCGAGTTCGAGTTGTTCAAGAACGCGCTGTTCTCGGTTGCTGACGAGATGGCGTTGACGGTGTTCCGCACGACCTATTCGGGCGTGCTCAAGGACAACATGGATTATTCGACGGCGCTGTTCGACGGCGCCGGCGTCCTGGTGGCGCAAGGGCTGACCCTGCCCGGCCATCTCGGCTCGATGCCGACCGCAATCGCCGCGGTCCAGGCGGCCTTCGCCGGCGATATCAGTCCCGGCGACGTGTTCATCTTGAACGACCCGTTCCGGGGCGGCATGCACCTGCCCGATGTCTTCGTGTTCAAGCCGATCTTCGGCCAGGAACCCGGCGCGGAAGAATGCCTGGCCTGGGCCGGCACCGTGTGTCATCACACCGATGTCGGCGGGCGGGTGCCCGGCTCGAACGCCTCCGATTCGACCGAGATCTACCAGGAAGGCCTGCGTATCCCGCCGCTGAAGCTGTATGCGCGCGGCCAGCGCAACGAGACCTTGTTCGCGCTGATCGAGACCAATGTACGGGTGCCGGTCAAGGTATTCGGCGACCTGCGGGCGCAGCTCGCGGCCTGCCATATCGCCGAGCGCTCGATATGCGAGATGGCGGGGCAGTACGGCTCGGCGAAGCTCGCCGCCTACATGACCGAACTGATCGACTACGCCGAGCGCATGACCCGCGCCGCACTGCGCGAATTGCCCGATGGGATCTATGACTTTCTCGACCATATCGACGATGACGGGATCGATGTCGGCCAGCCGATCCCGCTCAAGGTGAGAATCACCAAGACCGGCGACCAAATCGGCGTCGACTGGACCGGCACTGCATCGCAGGTCAAGGGTGCGATCAACAACACGCTGTCCTACACCAAATCGGCGAGCTACTGCGCGATCCGTTCGGTATTGCCGCAGAATATCCCGACCAACGAGGGGGTGTTCCGGGCGATCTCGGTGATTGCGCCGGCCGGCACCATCGCCAACGGCGTATTGCCGGCGGCCTGCGCGGCGCGCGGCCTGACCGGTTTCCGCATGGTCGACTGCATGTTCGGCGCGCTCGCCAAGATGCTGCCGGACCAGGTCTTCGCCGCCTCGGACGGCGGCAATACCGGGGTCACGATCGGCGGCTATCACGCCGACCGCACGCCGTTCATTTATGTCGATTTCACCTGCTGCGCGTGGGGCGGGCGGCCCTATGGCGACGGGCTCGACGGCAATTCCAGCATTTACGCCAACATGGCTTCGCAGCCGATCGAGGCGACCGAGACCGAGCAGCCGCTGCAGATTACCGCCTATGAGTTCATCCCGGATGCGATGGGGGCCGGCAAATTCCGCGGCGGCGCGCCGTTCCGCCGCGAATACCGGCTGCTCGCCGAGGAGGCGGTGCTGCAGGTGCGCTCGGATCGCCATGATTTCCGCCCGTACGGGCTCTATGGCGGCGGCCCCGGGCGGCCCTCGATGAATTTCCTGAACCCGGACCGGGAGAGCACGCCGCTTTCGTCGAAATTCACGACGACAATGCGGCAAGGCGACTTGTTCCGCCACGAGGTGGCCGGCGCCGGCGGGTGGGGCGACCCCCTGGAGCGCGATCCCGCGCTGGTGCTGAAAGACGTGCGCAACGAATTCGTCAGCGCCGGCATGGCGCGGGAGGCTTACGGCGTCGTGCTCAGCGGTGCGCCGCTGCGGGTCGATGCCGCCGCGACCGCTGCCTTGCGCCTGGAACTCCGCGCCGCCCGGAAATGGGAGCGGGTTCCGGTCTACAGCTGGGGCGACAGACTGGCTGCCGAGTGAGGCGCCGCGCTCTACGCGCCGACGCCCCAGGCGATCGCATTGCGCAGCAGCGTCACGAAAGCGTCGGTTTCCCACGGACCGTGAAAGGTTGCCGGCGTCGTATCGGCGGGGTCGGGCGTACGGGCGGCGCGGATGGCGGGGTTGTGGCAATGGCCGAGGGCGAAATAGGCCACCCCGCCCTCGCCGAGGCTGCGGGTGTAGCCGAGCACGCGGGTCCTGCCGTCGGCTTGCAGCGATGTGTCGGACCCGTAAAGGGCCGCGACCGTGGGGGACACCGCGCTCGCGCCATAATCCGCGGTCAGCAGGATCTGCGTCGAGGCCGGGTCCTGCAGCTCGATGAAATAGGGCTCGTCCTCGACCTCGAAGGAGGCGCCGAGCCCTCGGGTCAACGGCGAGTCGGCGGCGCTGACCTGCACCCGTATCCTGCAGATCGGCGGATGCGTCAGAAAATACGACCCGAGCAGCGCGTGGTGCTCGGTCTTGACGGTGCGGCGCTGGCGCATGCCCTCCACCCGCTCGGCGCGGCCTCCGCTGGCGCCGTGCAGCGCCAGCCAGCGGCCGCCGGCTTCGAGCCAGCGCCGCATTGCCCGGCACTGCGCCGCATCGGGATAGGGTCCCGCCACGTAGGTGATCAGCAGCCGCGCGGTTGGCAGCCATTTCTCGACATCCGCGAAATCGTTCGCCACCGTGGCCGGGATGTCCCGCTCCGCCAAAAGCCCCAAAAGGCGCAGCCGGGCATAGTCATGGTCGTGTCCGGCATAGGAGCCCGGCGGAAACCCGCCGGCGATCAGATGCGCGTGGCCGGCGGTGGTGTCTGACATGGGTCTACCTGACAGGCTGGGGCGCTTGCGGGACAGGTTACGACACTCGCCTGCCGCCCTCAAACCGTTCTCCGGGCCGCACCGTCAGCCGTCGTCGTGATCGTGACGTTGGATATCGGCCGGGCGCCAACCGCCCGCCGATTTCATGCGAAACCTCGACATGTGGTCTAGCTGGGCCGGCAATGGCGTGACCACGCCGGCTCGTCCTGTCCCTTACCCCGCGACCGCGAAAGCGCTACGGTGGCACGACAGCCGCGGAGGGGGGATGAGCGAGGTTCGCCGCACCGGCCTCGCCCGGCAAGCGGGCGCGCCTTTCGGGCCGGCGGCCGGACCTGCCGGGCATCCGCGCACCTTCGCTCCCGCGACATTGGTGCTGATCCTCGCGCTCTCGGTGTTCGGCGCGGTGATCGGGGTGCAGCTGATCGTGCAGCTCGGGGTCACCCCGAACACCTCGATCATCGGCGCGCTGGTGGCGATGCTGCTGGCGCGGGCGCCGCTCGCGCTGTTCGCGCGCTACCGCTCGGTGCATGTCCAGAACCTGGCGCAGAGCGCGATCTCGGCAGCGACGTTCGGCGCCGCCAACGGGCTGCTGCTGCCGATCGGCGTGCCGTTTCTGCTCGGCCGCCCGGACCTGGTGCTGCCGATGCTGATCGGCGCCGCGCTCTCGACGCTGCTTGACGGATACATGCTGTACCGGATGTTCGACACCCGCGTGTTCCCGGCCGGCGGCGCCTGGCCGCCCGGCATCGCTGCGGCGGAGGCGATCCGCGCCGGCGACGCGGGCGGCCGCCGGGCCGCGCTGCTCGCGATCGGGCTGCTGGTCGGCCTCGCCGGCAGCTGGTGCAAGATCCCGATGTCGGCTTTTGGCGTCGCGTTTATCGGCAATGTGTGGGCGCTGGCGATGTTTGGCATCGGCCTGCTGATCCGCGGCTATGCCGGCCCGGTCGCCGGTCTCGACATCGCCAAGCTTTATGTGCCGCACGGGTTCATGATCGGGGCCGGGATCGTGGCGCTGGGGCAGGTGGCAACGCTGATCATCCGGCGCGGCGAGCAGGGTGCGGCGGCGGGCCCCAGCGGCGACCGACGGCTTGGGGCGGCGCTCGGCCTGGGCGGCATCGGCTTCGTGGCGATCGCCGTGCTGATCGCGGCGATCGGCGGCCTCGTCGCCGCGCTGTCTCCAGGCATGCTGATCGCGTTCGTCGTCTACGCCGCCTTCGCCGCCTTTGTGCACGAGCTGATCGTCGGCATCTCGGCGATGCATGCCGGCTGGTTCCCGGCCTTTGCAGTGGCGCTGATCACGTTGATCATCGGCATTCTGATCGGGTTTCCCCCGGTCGCGCTGGCGCTGCTGGTGGGTTTCAGCGCCTCGACCGGACCGGCTTTCGCCGATATGGGCTACGATTTGCGGGCCGGGTTCCTGTTGCGCGGGCTCGGCGCCGATCCCGCCTTCGAGCGCGACGGCCGCCGGCAGCAGCTTTACGCCGCGATGGTCGCGTTTCTGATCGCGATCCCGACGGTGTGGCTCGCCTATCCCGGATACTTCGCGCACGATCTGGTGCCGCCGGTCGACCGGGTGTATGTCGCGACGATCAAGGCCGGCGCCACCGCCGAGGTCGCAAAGGCATTGCTGATCTGGGCAGTCCCGGGCGCCGTGCTGCAATGGCTTGGCGGGCCCTCGCGCCAGCTCGGCATCCTGTTCGCGACCGGGCTGCTGATCCCGAACCCGATGGCGGGATGGGCAGTGCTCGCCGGCATCGCGATCCGGGTCGCCTGGCTCAAATGGAAGGGCGCCGAGGCGAGCGGACCGATGGAAGTGCTGGCCGCCGGCTTCATCGGTGGCGACGCCCTCTTCGGCTTCTTCGATTCGGTCTTGAAGACCGTGCCTTCGGGCAAGTGACAGAGCAGCGGCAACACGGAAAGACCGGATCATGCGCGAGCGGATACTCGGAACCTTGACCATCGGGCAGGCGCCACGCCCCGACGTGGTGCCGATCATCGACCGCCACGTCGCGACCCGCGTCCGCCGCATCCATCGCGGCGTCCTCGACGGGCTGTCGCGCGAGGAGATCGAGGCGCGCTACCGGCCGCACGCGGGTGAGGCGGCGCTGGTGACTCGGCTGCGCGACGGTCATGTCATCGAATTGTCGCGCGCCCGCATGCGCGACGGCGTGCAGCGCGCGCTGACCGCGCTCGAAGCCGAAGGCTGCGACGCGATCCTGCTATTGTGCACCGGGACCTTCGAGGGCCTCGAATGCCGCCGCGCCTGGCTGATCGAGCCCGATCACGTGATCCCGCCGCTGTTGGCGGGGCTGATCGAGCGGCGGCAACTCGGCATTATCGTGCCGATCGCGTCCCAGATCGCGTCCGAGCACGGCAAATGGCAGGCGCTCGCCCGCCCGCCGTTGTTCGCCAGCGCCAGCCCTTATGCCGAGACGCCGGAGGCGGTGGTCCCGGCGGCCGAGCAGCTGCGCCAGCGCGGCGCCGACGCCATCCTGCTCGACTGCATCGGCTTTACCGAGCGCCACCGCGATGCGCTGGGCGCGCTCGGCCTGCCGGTCATCCTGTCGAATGCGGTCGCGGCGAAAGCGGTCGCCGAGCTGCTCGGCGGCTGAACCGGCGGGAGCGGGCGATGCGCACCAGCGTGATCGGCGGCGCGATGCTGCCGCATGCGCCGCAATTCTTCACGATGCCGGCGACCGAGGACCGCGCCACGGTCGAGCGGGTGAAGGCGGCCGCGGCGGAGATCGGCGCCCGCCTCAAGGCCCGGAAGCCCGATCTGTGGCTGATCTTCGCCAACGACCATGCCGAGCAGTTCTTCCACAAGGTCGCGCCGCCCTTCACGGTGCATGTCGGCGGCGCGGCATCAGGGCAGTTCGCCGGCCGCGAGTTTCACTGGCGAGTGCCCGGCGAGATCGGGCTCGCGATCGTGAGCGAACTCTATCGCCAGGGCTTCGATCCGGCCTTCACCAGCACCGCCAAGATCGATTATGCGATCGGCATCCCGCTGACCCATCTCGGCATCGACGACCCGGTGTTGCCGATCTCGGTCAACGCCTATCTGCCGCCGCAGCCGACCATCGAGCGGTGTTACGCCTTCGGCGAGGCGGTGGCGCGGGTGGTGACCGGGCTCGGCCTGCGCACCGTCGCGCTGGCGAGCGGCGGCATGTCGCATTACCCCGGCACCGAGCGCTACGCCGAGCCCGACCTTGGCTGGGACGAGGCGGCGCTGACGCGGCTGCGGGCGGGCCATCTCAAATCGCTGATCGGTTATAGCGAGGCCGAGCTCGACCGCGCCGGCAACATCGAATTGCGCTGCTGGGCCGCCGCCGCCGGCATGCTCGGCGAGCGCCCGCCCGACCTTGTGTCGCTGGACCCGAGCTGGCACCACAATTACGCCTCGCTCGGCTGGTGGAGCGACCCGCCGCCGGCCGCGGAACTGCATTACCCGTCGATCAAGCCGGAGCTGGTCGGACTGATCGACGCGTTGCACGGCATCGCCCACGACCGGGGGCGCCTGGCGGAATACCTCGCCGACCGCGCCGCCTACGCCGACCGCTTCCCGCTGACCGCCGAGCAGCGCGCCGCGCTTATCGCGCTCGATCACGCCGCGATCGTCGCCTTCGGCACCCACCCCCTTTTGCCATTCCTCGCCCGCATGCAGATCGACCGGCACGGGGGGAGGCCGTAGACCGTGGCCAGAGCTCAAGCGCTATTCCAGCTGTTCGATACTCCCTCGTCGTCCCCGCGAAAGCGGGGACCCAGGATCACCGGCACGTCGCTTGCCCCTGGATTCCCGCTTTCGCGGGAAAGACGGCGCGAATCGAACGGGTGTCGCTCGCGCCCGAGAAATCGGGGATGAGTTCGATCATCACCCTCGACGACATCGAATCGCTCGCGGTCGGTGCCTGGATCCTCGGCACGGGCGGGGGCGGGAGCCCGTATCTCGGGCTCCTCAACATGCGGCGGCTTTACGCCGAGGGGCGACGGGTGCAGCTGATGTCGCCGCTCGACCTCGCCGATGCGGATTGGGTGGCGGTCGTCTCGAATATGGGCGCGCCGCTGGTCGGGCAGGAGCGGCTCGCCGACAGCGATAACATCGCCCGCGCGGTGCGGCTCCAGGAAGAAGCGTCGGGGATCGCGTTCCGGGCGGTCATGTCGCTCGAAATCGGCGGCAACAACGCGATCCAGCCCTTGATGGCGGCGGCGCATCTCGACCTGCCGGTGGTCGATGCCGACACGATGGGGCGCGCCTATCCCGAGGCTCAGATGACCTCGGTCGCGGTCGGCGACCTCCGGCCCTACCCGTGCGCCCTCTACGATCCGCGCGGCATCGAGGCCGTCGTCGGCAGGGTGCCGAGCTGGAAATGGATGGAGCGGGTCAGCCGCAAGATCTGCGTCGAGATGGGCTCGATCGCCTCGACCTGCAAAGCCCCGCGCACCGGCGCCGAGGTCAAGGAATGGGGCATCCATTTCACCGTCACGAAGGCGATCGGGATCGGCCGCCGGGTGCGCGAGGCGCGGCGCCGCCACCAGGACCCGATCGGCGCGATCCTCGACGAGGCCGAGGGCAAGCTGTTGTTTCGCGGCAAGGTCGTCGATGTCGCGCGGCGCGCAACCGAGGGCTTTCTGCGCGGCCGCTGCATCGTCGAGGGCCTCGACGAGGACCGCGATACGAGGCTTGAACTCGCCTTCCAGAACGAATGGGTCGTGGCGTGGCGGTCGGACGAGAGCGGGACGGCGCCGGTGGCGATGTCGCCCGACCTGATATGCGTACTCGACAGCGTGACGGGCAACGCGGTCGGCACCGAGACGATCCGCTACGGCATGCGCGTCACCGTTATCGCATTGCCGGCGCCATCGGTCTTCCTGACCCCGAAGGGCCTCGAACATGTCGGCCCGCGCGCCTTCGGCTACGACCTCGATTTCCGCTCGGTATTCGAGTCCGCTACTTCGCTGTCGGCAGATAGTGCGTAAGCGGCACGGATGCGGTCTTATCTAGCAGACGCACTCAACGGCAGGCGGTTGAGCCAATGACGACGCGGGACATTGCGCGGGAAAGGCCCGTCAGCCCTCAACAAGGACGATCAGAAATTTGTTTCGTCTTGATGGTGAAGCGGTCCGCTGTCATGCAGTTGCAGGGGAACAATGGTATCGTCCGGTCTGGCAGCGGACCGGACAGTTCATGCTTTGGGAAGTGGTGAGAGAATCTAAATCGATCCTGACGCTGATTGGCCTGAGAATTGACCGCCGTACCCCTTCATTGGAGTACCAAACGTGATCTCAAATATCAGTTGGCAAATCGCCATCCCAGAATCAAGAATGACTTCGTAAGGACCCATATTACACATTTCCAATTGGATCTGGCCCCGGAAGCCGGCATGGATTGTTGGCGCTGTCATATGAACAAGTATGCCAAGCCGAGATAAGCTGCTTTTTCCTTCTACCCTTGCCGCCACCCGGGAGGTATAGGGGAGAACTATATCCTCCTTAGTCCAAGCGAGAAGTAGCGTTCCAGTCTTGAATGGATAGTTATTTAACTTAACTTTTTCTTTCCGATTGTCAAGGGACTGATATGTGTAGCCTGGCTGGTTTGGCCGAATCGGTTGACCGGGAAGAGATTTCAAACTTCTCCCGGCTCATCCAGGGTCAAGTCAAGACTCGTAGAGCTATACGCATCAGAGTTGGGGGTAGGCGTTATTTCAATTTGCTTACTAGCAAGAAATGCTTGAATTTCTCGATCAGTGAGAATCATCTACTCCTCCGCACCCTTATTGGAGTTACGAAATTAACGCATCCTTGGATATCCATACCCGCCAACGGCCCGAAACAGTCTCTCGGGGCAATTCTACCAAAACACGATCCCCTTCGCGCCCGATGAACCCGGCTTCAACGCTGTCCTCCGATGCCTGACTCGAATGCACCACAACCTCCTCGGGTCCAGAGGTCGTGGGAATCGTCACAACGGCCTCGGACGGAATCGCGCCGTTTTCCTTGTGGCTGATTCTGATGCGTGTCGGCATAGCGTCCTCCTTAGAAGAACAAAAAGGGAACCTAGCTCTCGATTCCGGTAGAATCAAGGCCTTTCCGCCCTTGTCAATACATGGCTCGAAACGATCCGGTATGTTGCGAATATCCTGAAAGGATTAAACTTATCCACAGACCGAACCGGTCGCCAGCAACCATGGCGCGAGCAAATCGGCGAGCAAGGTGCGTCTACCGGATAAGACCACGCCGATGAGGCGGATCGGGATCGATGTCGGCGGCACTAACACCGATGCCGTGCTGCTGGCCGATGGCCGCGTCGTGCATGCGATCAAGACCCCGACCACCGCGGATGTGACCGGCGGCATTCTCGCCGCCTTAAAAGGGCTCGGCCGCCATCCGGAAGTGGCGCGCGGCGCGATCGACGGCGTCGTGATCGGCACCACCCATTTCCTCAATGCGGTGATCCAGCGCCGCGGCCTCGGCCGCATCGCGGCGATCCGCATCGGTCTGCCGGCGAGCGCGTCATTGCCGCCCTTCTGCGACTGGCCGGCCGATCTCGCCGGCCTGGTGCGCGGCCCGGTGACGATGCTCGAAGGCGGCCACGATTACGACGGCCGCGAGTTCATGCCCTTCGACGAGAAGGGCATGCGCGATGCGGCGCGCCGGATCGCCGGCGAGGGGGTTGGCGCGGTTGCCGTCGCGGCGGCCTTCTCGCCGCTCGACCCCACACATGAGGAGCGCGCCGGCGCGATCCTCGCCGAGGAGTGCCCGGGCGCCGCGGTGACCTTGTCGCATCGGCTCGGCCGCATCGGCCTGCTCGAACGCGAGAACGCGGCATTGCTCAACGCCGGGCTGACCGAGCTGGCGGGCGGCACGATCGCGGCGTTTCGCGCCGCAATCGCCGCCAGCGGCGTCGAGGCGCCCTTATACCTGACCCAGAACGACGGGACCGTGATGGCGGCCGAGGCGGCGATGGCGCTGCCGGTCATGAGCTTCGCCTCGGGCGCGACCAATTCGATGCGCGGCGCCGCGTTCCTGTCCGGGCTGGCCGATGCGATGGTCGTCGATGTCGGCGGCACCTCCTCCGATGTCGGGCAATTGCGCCGCGGCTTCCCGCGCGAGGCCAATTCGGTCGTCGAGATCGGCGAGGTCCGCACCTTGTTCCGCATGCCCGATTTGTATTCGATCGGGCTGGGCGGCGGCAGCATTGTGCGCGGCGGCGGGGTGGCAGGCGGCCCGCTCTCGGTCGGGCCCGACAGCGTCGGATACCGGCTGACGCAGGAGGCGCTGGTGTTCGGCGGCGCCACCGCGACCGCGACCGATGCCGCCGTGGCTGCGGGGGCCGCCGCGATCGGCGATCCGGCCGGAGTGGCAAGGCTTCCGGCCGGGCTCGGCCGCGCCGTGCTCGACGAGGCGCGCCGCAAGCTCGAAGACGCGATCGACCGCATGAAGACCGAGGCCGGCGAAGTGCCGCTGATCGCGGTCGGCGGCGGCGCCTTCCTGGTCCCCGACCGGCTTGCCGGGGTGTCGGAAGTGATCCGGGTCGCGCATGGCGACTGTGCCAATGCGGTCGGCGCCGCCATCGCCCAGATCAGCGGCGAAACCGACCAAGTCTATCGCGAGATTAGCCGCACCGACGCGATCGCCGCCGCCGAGGCGCAGGCCATCGCGCGAGCGGTCGCCGCCGGCGCCGACCGCGCCACATTGCAGACGATAGAGGTCGAGGACATGCCGATCGCCTACCTGCCGGGAAACGCGCTGCGGGTGCGGCTGCGCGTCGCCGGCGACCTGCGCCGCTCGACCTCCCGGCGGAAATCGGGGTGAATCCGACTCGGGTCGGCGAGCGAATAACCAAGCCAAGTCGATAATTCAAGCTGGCGGAGGAAACAGTCTCGCGAACCCGTCTCTAACCACCAATTTCCTACTCCGCGGGAAAATACAGGGAATTCCGCGCCGATTTTGAGCTTGTATAATGGCGCCATGTTTTATTTGTGCGCGTGAGCGATACGCGACGCGTTGGTCAGAAGGCGAATTGCGTCCGCAATACCACGGCATCGAAATTGCCCCCGATCGGCGTGCCGAGCGGGGTTCCGGTGATGCCGCCGCCCGCCGCCGTTGAAAATCGCTTGTCGATGCTGCCGTGCAGGTAGTCGAACATGAACCGGATGTTGGCGCTCGGATACCAATTCAGCCCGGCCGTGTAGACCGTCTGTTTGCCGCCGCCGACGGCATTGGTACTGCCGGGTGCGGCGCCGGGGGTGAAATTGTCGTTCAGATCGACCGTGCTGAAACGCCCGGCCAACTCGAAGGCTCCGAGACCGAAATCATCGTTCCATGGTGCGAATGGGTGGGCCGGAACGATCGCCGAATAGGCGCCAGTCGCCGGGATGTAATTGCGGTGTTCGCCGGTCAAGGTCCAGCTGGCTTCGATATAACCACCGTCGAAGCTGTTGGTCGGGAGCCCGTCGCGGTCTACCGTAATTCTATAGTACTCGCCTTGCGCGAATAGGTTCTCATACCCGATAGCGGCTTCGACCCCGTAGGCGGCAGCGTCGTTGACCGGGTTTGCGGCAGTACCCAGCGCGCCGGTGCTGAGGATTGCCGTCGGGTCCACCCGGTCTTCCGGACGGTCGGACAGCGTTATCGTCCGGACCCCATTCACCGCAGAAGGC
>Ga0213875_10000233_pt1 | contig 56207 bp, 54 predicted proteins | sample BarmaccomBMRX_R8_FD_160105 | JGI IMG/M metagenome (GOLD analysis project Ga0213875, IMG submission 160105) | Root-associated microbial communities from Barbacenia macrantha in rupestrian grasslands, the National Park of Serra do Cipo, Brazil - RX_R8 | ecosystem: Host-associated > Plants > Roots...
CAGCCTGGAATCGATCAACCACTATACGGTGCAGCGCGTGATCGATGTGGCCGCCAATATCGACGGGCGCGATCTCGGCGGGGTAGCATCGGATTTGCAGACCCTGGTCGATGATGTGAAAAAAGACCTGCCGATCTCGACCCATATCGACATTCGCGGTCAGAACGAGGTCATGAACGCATCGTTCAAGAGCCTGTCGCTCGGCCTCGTCCTCGCGATCGTGCTGGTTTACGCGCTGCTGGTGGTGCTGTTCCAGTCCTGGATCGACCCGTTCATCATTATGATGGCGGTGCCGGGGGCGTTGATCGGCATCCTGTGGATGCTGGCGTTGACCGGTACCACGATCAATGTCGAGTCGCTGATGGGGGCGATCATGACGGTCGGAATATCGGTGTCGAATTCGATCCTGGTCGTCAGCTTTGCGAACGAGTTGCGCACCCGGGAGGAACTCTCCGCGTTCGAAGCAGTGGTGCAGGCCGCGCGCACCCGGCTGCGCCCGGTGCTGATGACGGCGCTGGCGATGATCATCGGCATGATCCCGATGGCGCTGTCGCTCGGCGAGGCCGGCGAGCAGAACGCGCCGCTCGGTCGCGCGGTGATCGGCGGCCTGTTTGCCGCCACGATCGCGACCCTGTTCATCGTGCCGATCATCTATACCCTGCTGCGCGGCAAGCCCCCCAACCTGCACCGCCTCGATCAGCAATTCGCAACCGAGATGGGCGCCCATGGCGGATGATGGTGCGGGCCGACCCCGGCGCGGCCGGCGCGCAGGGGTTCCGCTATACGTGCTTGGCGCCGTGCTCGTCGGGGCCGCGGGCCTCGGTGGCTTCGCGATGTGGCAGGCCAAGCAATCAAGCCGGGCAGCCACGATGCAGACCCAGGCAAGCGAAGCGGAGCGCGGGCCGCGGGTGCAGGTGATCGCCGTCGAGCAGGGACCCAGCAGCCGCGATGTAACGCTGCTTGGCGATGTTCGGCCATTCGCGGCGGTGACGCTCTATGCCAAGGTCGGCGGCTATCTGAAAACGCTGCGTGTCGACAAGGGTGATGCCGTCCAGGCGGGGCAGACCATCGCCGAGATCGAATCCGCCGAAACCGACCAGCAATACTCCAGCGCCGTCGCGGATCTCGACAATAAGCGCCGCCTCGCGGAACGGGCGCGACAGCTGGCGGCTCGTCAGTTCATGTCGGTCGAGGCGGCGGAGACGGCGCAAACCAATGTCCGCATGGCCGAAGCCAGAGTGGGCGAACTCGGCACCCTCAAATCCTACGAGATCGTGCGGGCGCCATTCGCCGGCGTGGTCACGGCGCGCTTCGTCGATCCCGGCGCATTGATCCAGAACGCCGAGACGAACCAGACCAGCAACCAGCCGATCGTCGCGCTGGTGGACAGCAGCCGCCTGCGCATCTATGCGCATCTCGACCAGCAGGATGTGCCATTCGTCCATATCGGCGACGCCGCGGCGGTTGCCGATGCCGCCAATCCGACGCGGCGGATCGAGGCCAAGGTGACACGCACCGCCGGCGAACTGGATGCCGCCACCCGTACCCTTCTGGTCGAGATCGATGTGGACAATCGGGAGGGCTTCGTCCTGCCCGGCAGCTTCGTCAACGTGATCCTGAAGATCCCGACGGTCAGCTATCCGCGGGTGCCGGCCGGAGCGCTTGTGCTGCGCGGCACCGATCCCTACCTCGCCGCCGTCGGCGAGGACGGTCGGGTGCATTTCGAGGCCATCCGCATCGCCTCGACCGATGGCGCGGCCGTCAACATTGCGTCCGGCGCGACCGTCGGCCAACGCGTCGCGCTGAACGTGCCGAGCACGGTTCCCGAAGGCGGCCGCATCCAGCCGCTCGCCGTCGCGGCGGCGCATTAACCAGTCGCGATAGAGGCAAGTCCGCCAGCCGGACGTCCGCCGGTCGAGATCGCGGATTAGGCAATTTCTGCTCGGATCGTGTCCCGGTCATCCCCGGGTTCGCCGTTTGGTTTGGCCCCGGGGATGACGAGAAAACAGGCGAACCGGGCTCGACGCTCCTCAAGCGACGCCGATTCAGGGACCCAGCCGCCCCAGGACCGGCCGCAGTACCTTGGCGGCTTCCTGCTGCGCGCGAATGTCGTTGGCCGGAACGTGACCACGGCCGGCGTCCTGCCACAGATCGACGAAGTTGGCGGCATGGGCGACAGCGGCTTCGTCTGCGGTGTGAAACTGGTCGTAACAGGCGCGCCGCTCGGCAGCGACAAGCCGATTGAAGCCGTGATCCTCGCGGAAACAGAGGTCGAGCGCCTCGCGTTTGATCGGATCGCCGGGGAAGATCCGGGCATAAAGATCGAAAACGCCGTCGGGGCGGTCCAACAGATCGGCCATGCCGGCCGGGCCAAGAAACACAAATCCGAACGCAGCCCCGATGAGGCTGGACATCAGCAAGCCTTTCATTTTTCCCCGCTGCTTCGTCGAACGGCCGGGGGTGGCCGCTCGTCCCCTCGAATGCGGCCCCACCATAGCGTCCTGGACCGAGGCCTGCACCCCAAAAGGCCCACGCTGTCGCTCGCGGCTCGAGGCGCCTCCGGCCGCAGCGGCTTATTGCCGGCAGCGGCTCAGAGATTTCGCAGCGGCTCAATGCGTTGCGATCGTGCGGCCGAAGACTGCGGCCGATAGCCGCAATCGCGGGCTGCGCGAACGGGCTGAAAGCCAATGCAACCAGCAAGGATTCCGGCGCCAAAGCGGGCTCATTGCAGCGCCCCGGACTGGCACGGATGGGTTCGCGCCCGACGGTATCCGGCCCGGCATCGTCCGCCGGCCGGCCTCGAGACCCCCCTCGCCTTCGGCGGCCCCGATCTGAAGATGTTATTCTTGGGCGACCGGGGCCCCGGTTTGCGGCTGCCCGTCACGGTCTCGGGGCCACCCGAACCTTAATAGCGCGGCCGCATCAACTCGCGATGGCCCCCCGCAATATCCGAACCGATGCGCTACACCCCTGTCACTCGACGATGCCCCAGGCCGGGTCGGCGCTGCCGGCGCCGAGCGAGGACGCGACAGCCGCGCCGCTGACGAGCCACATCGCCACGGTGCCGTCGGTGTAGCGCCACAGGATGTCGGTCGTGCCGTCGCCGTTGAAATCGGCAGTGCCGGCGACGGTCCAGCCGGCTGCCGCATTGCCGATGCCGAGCGAGGAGGTGACCGCCGCGCCGTTCATCAGCCACACCGCGACCGTGCCGTCGGAGTATTGCCACAAGACATCGGTCTTGCCGTCATGGTTGAAGTCGCCGGTGCCGATGAGGGTCCAGCCGGCCGGCGCCGAGCCGACCCCGAGGTCGGAGGCGATCGTCGCGCCGTTCATCAGCCACATCGCCACGGTGCCGTCGGTATAGCGCCACAGGATGTCAGCCTTGCCGTCGCCGTTGAAATCGCCGACCCCGGCAACCTCCCAGCCGGACGCGGCCGACCCGATATTGGCGACCGAGCCGACGGCACCGCCTTTCATGAACCAGATCACCACGGTGCCGTCGGTGTATTGCCACAGAATGTCAGTCGTGCCGTCGCCGTCGAAATCGCCGGTGCCGACGACCCGCCAGCCCGCGGCGACGGTGCCGAGCCCCGACGAGGACAGCACGTTGCCGCCGTCCATCAGCCATAGCGCGATGGTGCCGTCGACGTAGCGCCACAGCAGGTCGGTCTTGCCATCGCCGTTGAAATCGCCGGTGCCGGCGATTCCCCAGGTGTTGGCCACGCTCTGGCCGCCGACAGAGGCCAACACCGACGCCCCGTTCATCTCCCAGACGGCCACCGTGCCGTCGATGTAGCGCCACAAGATGTCGCCCCTGGCGTCAGCGTTGAAATCGGCCTGTCTGGCGTAGACCGGCGCGGGGTTCAGCTCGAACACCATGCCGCAGCCGCCCTCGCAGGCTGCGTTCCCGCCGTGGAGGGTGGTGCCAAAGAGGTTTCCCGCCCCGTCCATCAGCAGGCCCGCGAGGGGCTGTCCACCACCGGCACAAGAGGTGAAGACATTCGAGCAAAAATTCTTCAGCACGGTTTCCGTCCAGCCGCTGCCGTTCGGCGCCAGCTTGAAGACCGTGCCGTAGGCGTTGATGTTCGGGGCGCCCCCGCCGGTCGTGCCGTAGAGGTTGCCGTCGCGGTCCCTGATCAGGGCCGCCTGAGGACTCGAGCCGTCGGCGCAGGTCCCCGACGAGCAGAAGGTGTAAAGGAGGGAATAGGTAAACTGGCCGCCGCCGGTCGGGGAGAGCATGAAGATTGTGCCGTGGCCTCCGGCCGGGGTCGAACCGCCGCCGGAGGTCGTGCCGTAGAGGTTGCCGTTGCCGTCCATGATCAGGCCCGCAGCGGGATTCGCGCCATCGGCGCAGCTGGTCTGCGAGCAGAAGGTGTAAAGCACCGAATAGGCATACCCGCCGCCGCCGGTCGGGGACAGCCTGAAAACCGTGCCGGTTCCGTTCGAAGTGTTGCCGCTTTGATAGGTCGTGCCGTAGAGGTTGCCGTTGCCGTCCAGGATCAAGCCGGCGCGCGGCTGCGTGCCGTCGGTGCAGTTGGTCTGCGAGCAGAAGTTATACAGCACGGAATAAGTATATCCCGCGCCGTTGGGCGTCAGCCTGAACACCACGCCGCAGAAGCCCTGACCGGCATTGCAGGCGGCGGCGTTGCCGCCGTATTGCGTCGTGCCGTAGAGGTTTCCGTTAGCGTCCATGACCAGCCCGGCCTCGGGATCGCGGCCGTCGGTGCACGGAGACCCGCCCGGGCAGAAGGAGTACAATTGCGAATAGGAATATCCCCCTTGGCTCGGCGTCAGCTTGAAGACGGTGCCGGCGCTCCAGGCATTGGCGGTGGTGGTGCCGTAGAGATTGCCGCTGCCGTCGATGACCAGGCCGGCAACGGGGTAACCGCCGTCGGCGCAGGGGGACCCGGGCGCCGAGCAGAAATTGTAGAGGACCGTTTCGCTCCAGCCCGAGCCGCTCGGCGTCAGTTTGAAAACCGTGCCTAGCTGGTAGGCGTCAAAGCCATTGCCGATCCCGCCTTCATAGGTCGTGCCGTAAAGGTTGCCTCCCGCGTCCGTGATCAGGCCGCCATAGGGTAGGCCCCCATCAAAGCAGTTGCTCTGCGAACAGAAGGTGTACAGCACCTGCTCGGGGCCGTAGCCGGCCGCGACGCTCCGCGGCGAAAGGGCTGCAGTGAGCAGCACGCCAGCCGCCAGCGCGACGAGGCGGGCGAAAAACCGGTTGCGTATGCGAGTATTCATGCGCACCCCCGTTCTCGGTGCCGGGCATTTCTCGACCCGGACGCGATTTTCACCCAGTTTGCGAATGGAAAAGCCGGTCTGTCCAGCCCCCAATCGTTATCGCTGCGCTGGCCCGCCAAGCGATCGCCAGGCATCACAAAATCGAGGCGAGTGCCGGGAAAGTCGCGGCGGCAGCCCGCGAGCCGGCGCGGATCAGGCCAACTCGGGGACGGTGTCGGGCCGCCTGGGAGCGGAGACGAACTCCCTGACCAGCCGCAAGAATTCCTGCACCCTGATCGGCTTCGCGACGTAGGCGTCGCAGCCGCTGGCGAGGCTGCGCTGCTCGTCACCCGCCATTGCAAACGCGGTCACCGCGACGACCGGAATGGCCCGAGTGCGCCGGCCGCGTTTGAGCCGCCGCGTCGCATCGAGACCGGAAATGTCGGGCAGCTGCAAGTCCATCAGGATCAGGTCGGGGAGATGCTGACGCGCCAATTGCACGCTGGTGATGCCATCGCGCGCCTGCAGCACTTCGTAGCCATGAGCCTCGAGCAGATCGTGGAGCAGCCTTCTGCTGGGCTCGTTGTCTTCCACGATCAGCACCCGCTTCGGGACAGCCGGCGGTTGTCGATCCGCCCCGGTTGGCGGATCATGCGGCAGGCCTCGGCGGGATCGGGCGTTGCGCCGCGACAGTGCCAAAGCACGCCTCGCGGCGGGCGAGCGCATCGCCTCCGCCTATCGCACGGGTTGGAAAGCCATGAGCGGATGTTATATCGCGGATTTTAAGCGTTTCCTGTGAAAATGATCGTTAAAATCAAGCGGGCCGAGTGCTTGCGCCAACGCCGCGCGGCTCGCTCCGGCGTTGCCTTGGCCGCCGGCTGGCGGGGATTTCTGGTCCTGCTTTGGGCCGTTGCCGGGTGCCACCTCGCCGCGTTGCCGGCGCTGGCGCAAGACACCGCGGCGGAAACGGCGGCGCGGCGCCGGGCGGCATTGGCGGGATTGCCCGCCGACGCGGCGAAACGGCTGTTCGGCCTCGCCGAGGTGCCGTCGACGGGTCCGGCGCAGGCCATCGGCGGGTATGCCCGCGGGTGTCTTGCGGGGGCGCGGCAACTGCCCGCCGACGGTGCCGGCTGGCAGGTCATGCGACCGTCTCGCAACCGGGCCTGGGGACACCCGGTGCTGCTGGCCACGATCGAGCGCCTCGCCGGCACGATGCCGGCGGTTAATGGCTGGCCCGGGCTGCTGATCGGAGATCTCGGTCAGCCGCGCGGCGGCCCGATGCTGACCGGGCATGAATCGCACCAGATCGGGCTCGACGCCGACATATGGCTGCGGCCGATGCCGAATCGCAGGCTCAGCGTTGCCGAGCGAGAGGAGGTTTCAGCCATCGATGTCGTGCGCCCGGATGGGCTCGATATCGACCCGGCGAGCTGGACCCCGCAGCACGGTCGGCTGCTCGAGGCGGTTTCGCGCGATCCGGCGGTGGCGCGGATTTTCGTCAACCCGGCGATCAAGCGCGCCTTGTGCCGCGAGGCCGCAGGCGATCGTGCGTGGCTCGCCAAGGTTCGTCCCTGGTGGGGCCATGACTATCATTTCCATGTCCGTCTGACCTGCCCGAGCGGCGACCCGCAATGCCACGATCAGCCGCCGCCGCCCGCCGGCGACGGCTGCGGCCACGAACTTGACTGGTGGTTTACCGATGAGGCTTTGCATCCGAAGCCGGGCCGGCCCGCCAAGCCATTGCGGCTGTCGGACCTGCCGCCGGCCTGCGCCGCGGTGCTGGCTGCGCCCTGACCCGCCCTGACAATTTCGTCAGAACGGGCCGGCGCAATCAGTGCAGCTTGGGCGCTTTCAGCAGACGCGAGCGGTCAGAGGAGAGGATGCGCACCGTCATCGGCTCGTTGTCGCGCACGACCTGCAGCACGATCTCGCTGCCGGCAGCACCGCTTGCCCACACCTTGCGCCAGAACGCGGCAAGGCTCGGGACGGGGTCGTCGCGCACCGCGGCGATGCGGTCTCCCGCCTTCAGTCCGCTCTTGCTCGCCGGGCCGCGTTCGGACATGCCGGCCACAACGACCGCGTCCTCGACCTCGGCGGCGTAAAGGCCGAGCCACGGCCGCGGCGGACGGTTCGGTCGGCCATAGGTCAGCATGTCGTCAAGGATCGGCGGCAGCAGATCGATCGGCACCACCATGTTGACGTCGCGGCGCAGCTCGCGTCCGCTCGAATGCTGCACATGCAGCGAGCCGATGCCGATCAGCCGGCCATTGGCGGCGATCAGCGCGGCGCCGCCCCAGAACGGATGCGCCGGCGCGGTGAAGATGGCGCGGTCGAGCAGGTATTCCCAATGTCCGGCGAACTCCTGCCGTGCCACCACGCGAGCCGAGATCGCGTGACGGCGCCCGCCTTCGGCGGCGATGATCGCCCGATCGCCGGCGCCGACCTTGACGCCCTCGCCCAACTCGATCGGCGGCACCGGCAGGCGACCGAGCGCCTGAACGAGCCCGAACCCGGTCTCCTGGTCGTAGGCCAGAACATGCCCCGGGACAGCGCCCCCGATGCTCGAGGTCAGCCAGATCGTTTCGGCCTCTGTGATCAGGTAGCCGATCGTCAAAACCAGGCCGTCGCGGCGGATCAGCACGCCGCTGCCGGCGCGCTCGGTACCCAGCGTCTGGGCGGTGAACGCGTCCTCGGGGACTGTCGCCTGCAGCCCGAGCACGGCACCCAGGGTTCGGTCCAAATCGAACGAGCACTCCTCGGGTTTCGGCTGGATCTCGGCCGGTATTTCCCAGTCTATGTTTCGCGGCATCGCATCGGTTCTTCGATCGTAGCTGTCACCTGCTGGGCGCAGAGTGCGCCCGGGTTGGCCTGCTTGTCAAAAGGCGCGGTCGCAGGGCCCCTGCCCCGTCCCGCTCCACAACCGGGGGCGATACCTGCCGCTTTGCTTGACAAGGCGCGGCTGCTTCCCTATTTCAGCAGCACTCTCGGGCGGAGAGTGCCAACCGATATTCAGAGTGTGAGGAGGTAGTCGATGGGTTTTCGTCCGTTGCATGACCGCGTGTTGATCCGGCGCGTGGCGTCCGAAGAAAAGAGTTCGGGCGGCATCATCATTCCGGACACCGCCAAGGAAAAGCCGATGGAAGGCGAGGTGGTGTCGGTGGGTCCCGGCGCCCGCGGCGAAGACGGCAAGGTCCAGGCGCTCGATGTCAAGGCCGGCGACCGGGTTCTCTTCGGCAAATGGTCGGGGACCGAGGTCAAGCTCGACGGCGAAGAGCTGATCATCATGAAAGAGTCCGACATCATGGGGATCGTCGAGCACAGCGCCGAATCCCGCAAGGTTGCTTGAGGAGTTAGCTGACGATGGCTGCCAAGGAAGTAAAGTTTCATGCCGACGCGCGCGAGCGGATGCTGCGCGGCGTCGATATTCTTGCCAATGCGGTCAAGGTGACCCTGGGTCCCAAGGGCCGCAATGTCGTTCTCGATAAATCGTTCGGCGCGCCTCGGATCACCAAGGACGGCGTCACCGTCGCCAAGGAGATCGAGCTGGCCGACAAGTTCGAGAACATGGGCGCGCAGATGGTGCGCGAGGTCGCGTCCAAGACCAACGACCAGGCCGGCGACGGCACCACGACCGCGACCCTGCTGGCGCAGTGGATCGTGCGCGAGGGTTCGAAGGCGGTCGCCGCGGGCATGAACCCGATGGATCTGAAGCGCGGCGTCGATATTGCCGTCGAGGCGGTCGTCGCGGATCTGAAGAGCCAGTCGAAGAAGATCTCGACCAACGAGGAAATCGCGCAGGTCGGCACGATCTCGTCGAACGGGCAGCGCGATATCGGCGACATGATCGCGCAGGCAATGCAGAAGGTCGGCAACGAGGGCGTCATCACCGTCGAGGAAGCCAAGAGCCTCGATACCGAGCTCGACGTCGTCGAGGGTATGCAGTTCGACCGCGGTTATCTCTCGCCGTATTTCGTGACCAATGCCGAGAAGATGATCGCCGAACTCGAGAACCCGTACATCCTGCTGCACGAGAAGAAGCTGTCCGGCTTGCAGGCGATGCTGCCGGTGCTCGAGGCGGTGGTGCAGAGCGGCCGGCCGCTGCTGATCGTCGCCGAGGATGTCGAGGGCGAGGCGCTCGCCACGCTGGTGGTCAACAAGCTGCGCGGCGGTCTCAAGGTGGCCGCGGTCAAGGCCCCCGGCTTCGGCGATCGCCGCAAGGCGATGCTCGAGGACATCGCGATCCTGACCGGCGGTCAGGTGATCAGCGAAGACCTTGGCATCAAGCTCGAAAACGTCACGCCCGACATGCTGGGCCAGGCCAAGCGGGTACGCGTCGAGAAAGAGAACACGACGATCATCGACGGTTCCGGCAAGAAGGACGACATCCAGGGCCGCATCGCCCAAATCCGTCAGCAGATCGAGGAGACCACCTCCGACTACGATCGCGAGAAATTGCAGGAACGGCTGGCGAAGCTGGCCGGCGGTGTCGCGGTGATCCGGGTCGGCGGCGCCACCGAGGTCGAGGTCAAGGAGAAGAAGGACCGGGTGGACGACGCGATGCACGCGACGCGCGCCGCGGTCGAAGAAGGCGTGGTTGCCGGCGGCGGCTCGGCCCTGCTTTACGCGTCCCGCGCCCTCGAAAAGCTGACCCCGGCCAACAATGACCAGAAGGTCGGCATCGAGATCATCCGCAAGGCGTTGCAGGCGCCGGTGCGGCAGATCGCCGAGAATTCGGGCACCGACGGGTCGATCGTGGTCGGCAAGCTGCTCGATCGCAGCGAGAACACTTACGGCTACGACGCGCAGAAGGGCGAGTTCACCGACATGATCCAGGCCGGGATCATCGATCCCACCAAGGTCGTGCGGCACGCGCTGCAGGATGCGGCCTCGGTTGCGGGTCTGCTGATCACCACCGAAGCCATGGTCGCCGAGAAGCCGGAGCCGAAGACCGCGCCGGCAATGCCGCCCGGCGGCGGCATGGGCGGGATGGACTTCTAGGCCGTCCTCCTTTCCAACCTTCCCACCGCCCGCCGCGGCTGACCGCGGCGGGCGGTTTCTTTTTGTGGGCCCGCTCCCGAGCGACCCCCCGGGGGTGGGGCCTCCGGCATCGCCTCTTGTCTCCCGCCGCGGGCGGATAAATCATCGCTGGCGTGTGTTTTGCTCGAACCCCGTGGACACGGCCAGGGAGGGTACGGTTGGGCGAAGTCATCGCTTTTCCGAAAGTACCGCGGTCTTCAGAAAAGCCCCCGTCGCGCGCCGCCGCGACGGTATTCGAGAGCCGCGGCTGGCGCATCCTCGAATTGCCGAGCGCCGGCCGCTTTGTGGCGCTGTCCGGCTATTGCCGCGGCGGCGTCGAGGTCGGCCGCTTTGATCCGCGGGCCGGCGATGCCGATCATCACGACGGCACCGAGGTGGCCGTGCTGACCCGCTGCGCCGGCGACGAGCGGCTGGCGCGTTGCGCGATCGGATGGCTCAACGCCGGCGGCCCGCAGCGGGCGATTCTCGCAGCCTTCGTCGTGATCGCCGGAGGGCGCTATCATTTCTGGCGCGACGCGATCGTCGAGGTCGCTGCGATCGGCGGGAGCAAATTCGTCCGCCTGATCGACGGCAGCATCGCGCTCGTCGGCGCCGCGCAGCCGCTGCCGCTGCTCGACCCGTTCGCCCGCCTGCCCGAGCACCGCCGCCGTCCCGCCTTCGACCGGCTGCCCGCAGACGTGCAGGCCGCGGTGATGCGGTGGACCGATCCGCGGTCCCAGTTCGCCGCCCGGCTCGCGCCGGTCTTGCCGGGCTGAGCCCCGGGTTTATCCGACCAGCGGCGGCGCCGCCGCACGCTGCGCCAGCGGCATGACCGGGCGCTCGGTCGGGCCGACGTAAAGCTGGCGCGGGCGGAAGATGCGGGTCTCGGGATCGGTCATCATCTCATTCCAATGCGCGATCCAGCCGACCGTGCGCGCCACCGCGAAGACGGGCGTGAACATCGCCGGCGGCAGGCCGAGCGCTCGGAAGATGATGCCGGAATAGAAATCGACATTGGGGTAGAGCTTGCGCTCGACGAAATAATCGTCTTCGAGCGCAATCCGCTCCAGTTCGGTCGCCAGGGTCAGCAGCGGGTCATCTTTGCCGAGCGCCGCCAGCACCTCATGGCACAGCGGCCGCAGCACCTTGGCGCGCGGATCGTAGCTTTTGTAGACCCGGTGTCCGAAGCCCGATAGCCGGAACGGGTCGTTCCTGTCTTTGGCGCGGCGCAGCATTTCGGGGATGCGGTCGACCGAGCCGATTTCCTGCAAGGTCTGCAGCACGGCCTCGTTGGCGCCGCCATGCAGCGGCCCCCACAAGGCGGCGATTGCCGCCGCGGTCGCGGCAAACGGATTGGCTCGGGTCGATGCCACCGCGCGCATCGTCGAGGTCGAGGCGTTCTGCTCGTGATCGGCCTGAATGATCAGCAGCGCCTCGAGCGCGCGCACCGCCGCGGGCTTCGCCCGGTAGGGCTCGCACGGCACCGCGAACATCATGTGCAGGAAGTTCTCGGCATAACCGAGATCGTTGCGCGGGTACACGAAGGGCTGACCCTGCGAGTACTTGTAGGCCATCGCGGCGATCGTCGCCATTTTGGCGATCAGCCGGTGCGAGGCGATCAGGCGCTGCCGCGGATCGAAGATGTCGAGGCCGTCGTGATAAAAGGCCGCCAGCGCCCCGACCACCCCGCACATCACCGCCATCGGATGGGAGTCGCGACGGAACCCGCGATAGAGCGCGTGCAGTTGCTCGTTGACCATCGTGTGATGGGCGATGTCGTGCACGAACCGCTCTTGCTGCGCCGCGCTCGGCAATTCGCCGTTGAGCAATACCCAGCACACTTCGAGGTAGTCGCAGCTCTCGACCAGCTGGTCGATCGGATAGCCGCGGTACAGCAGCACGCCCTCGTCGCCATCGACATAGGTAATGGCCGAACGGCAGCTGCCGGTGGCCCCCGACGATGGGTCGAACGCCCACCAGCCGGTCTCCTCGCGCAGCCGCCGTATGTCGATCATCGCGGGCCCCAGGGTCGGCTCCAGCAACGGCAGTTCGGCATGCACATTGCCCTTGCCGATCGTGACGGTCTGTGCCACTGCGGTCATGATTGAGCCTCCGTATCGAGAGCATGACGGATGTGCTATGTGTATCTCATGATGTCAACATTGATTATATAGATCAATGTATATGAGCGCGCGAGAGGCGGCGGCCCGGCTCGGCGTCAAGCTGGAGACGCTTTACGCCTATGTCAGCCGCGGCCGGCTCTCTTCGATCGAGGTGCCTGGGAGCCGCGAGCGCCACTACCGGGCCGCGGACATCGACGCTCTCCGCAGCGTCCGGGACGGCTCGCGCGCGCCGCGCCCGGACGCGGCGGAAGCGCTGATCCCGGTGATCAGTTCTTCGATATGCCTGATCGAAGGCGGCCGCCTCTATTATCGCGGCCGGGACGCTCTCCGCCTCGCCGAGAGCGCGACGCTGGAGGAAATCGCCGCGCTGCTGTGGCGCCCCGATCTCGACGCGCAGGCGAGCACTGGCGCGGCCGCGGCCGGGATGCCGCGGCAGCAAGAGCCCTTCGCATCCGGCCGTTCGCAAGAGCCTCCCCTTGCGGCGACCCGCACTGCAGCGGGGGTGCGCGCCGGCCGCTCGCCCACAGCACGGCGCACGAAGGTGGAGTCCCGCGTGCGCGGCAATGATCGGACGCAAGCCGCAAGGCCTGCCGAAATGGCCGGGCTCGGCATGATCGAGCGTTGCCAGTTGCGGCTGGCGGCGCTGGCCGGCGTCGACCTGCCGGCGCTCGACCTGACCCGCGCCGGGGTCGCTCGCACGGGCTACAAGATCCTGCGCGAATTGGCGGGCTGCGTCGCCGAAACCGCGCCGTCATCGGCGCCGGTGCATGCCCAATTCGCCGACCGATGGGGGCTCGACGAGGCCGGCGCCGACCTGCTGCGCCGCTGCCTGGTATTGCTGGCCGATCACGAGCTCAACGCCTCGACCTTTGTCGCGCGCTGCGTCGCCTCGACCGGGGCCACCCCCTATGGCGTGGTTTCCGCGGCACTCTCCGCATTGTCGGGTCGGCGCCATGGCGGCGCCTCGGCGCGCGCCGAGGCGTTGCTGCACGAGCTGGCGCAGAGCTCCGATCCGATGCCGGTGATGGCGGCGCGGCTGGCGCGTGACGAGGAACTGCCCGGCATGGGTCAGCCGCTCTATCCCGAGGGCGATCCCCGCGGCCTTGCGATCCTCGCCGCCGTTGGTGTGGCGCTGCCGCAGGCGCGGTCCCGCATCGAAGGCGCGGTCGCGGCGGCGCGGCAATTGACCGGGAAGCACCCCAATGTCGATTTCGCGCTGGCCGCGGCGGCGACCGCGCTTGGCCTGCCGGCCGGAGCCGCGCTCGGCCTGTTCGTGGTCGGCCGCTCCGTCGGCTGGATCGCGCACGCTATCGAGCAGTACGAAAGCGGCGTGCTTATCCGGCCTCGCGCCCGCTATACCGGCCCTCGCCCGGCAGCGGACGCTGCGGACCCGATCGCTTGAGGCTGTCGCGAACCTCCATCAAGACCCGGCCCGCCCAGTTCAAACCTTGCCCGTCCCGCCCGGTGCCCCAGAACCGGTCCGAGGGCGAGTCCTCGATCAGTTCGGCGTCCGCGGTCGCCAGCAGAAGCTCGGCCAGGTCAGGGTTCTGCGCGAACTTGGCATGGTCGGCGCGGCGCATGACGTCGAGCTTGACCGCATCCCAATCCACTCGCGGCTCTCGCCCGTGCGCGCGGAACCACGAATGGTGCGACACCCGGCGCGGCGCCCCCGGCGGCGCGGCGAGGCGCTTTGCCTGGCCCGGTGTCAACGCCGCGCGGATCGCCTGGCGATATCCGTGATTGTCCGATTTCTGGGCCTGGTAATAATGCTCGACCGTCGGCCAGCTTTCGCCGTCAAGCGTGATCGGCGCCGGCCAGAAATGCGACAGGAAGCGAAACGCGTCGCGATCGCGGCCGAAATAAAGGATGCAGTTGTCGTCGGGGATGATCATCGCGGGGATTATAGGTCGGCCGCGCCTCGGTCAGCCCCGCCGCGGCCCCCGATCGGCGCGACGAAATCCTTCGCGGCGAGCCCCGATCCCCGGCACGGAGAGAGCGGACAAAGGGGCTGGTGTTTTCGCCAATGCGGTGTAACCCTGAGTTCATCCGACCATCTGGGAGCAAACGATGCTACGCAGCCTATCGGTAACCCTGGCGATCTCGGCCGCGATGCTGCTCGCGGGCTCCTCCGGCTCGACGACGACCGCGGCGGCTGGTCGAGTTGGCAAGATCGCGCCGGTCGCTGGGCCGATGAGCCCGGTCCACCGGGCCGCCTGCGGCAGCGCCGACGAGCATTGCCCGGACGGCGCCTACTGGACCTGCGGACCCTACGGCCAGCGCTGCTGGTGCACCCCCTGTTAGGAGCTCGCCGCTCCTGAACCCGCCCGAGACGGCGCCGGACTGGCGCGACGACATTTTCGCCGCGCTGAAGGCCGCGGACATCCGCCAGGTCGGCTATGTGCCCGATGCCGGGCATTCGCGGCTGATTGAGTTGTGCCGCGGCGACCCCGCGATGCGGGCGGTGCCGCTGACCAGCGAGGAAGAAGGGATCGGCCTTGCCGCCGGCGCCTGGCTCGGCGGGCAGCGCCCGGCCCTGCTGATGCAGTCGAGCGGGGTCGGTAATTGCATCAACCTGCTGTCCTTGACCAAGACCTGCCGGTTTCCCTTGCTGATGCTGGTGACGATGCGGGGCGAGTGGGCCGAGTTCAACCCATGGCAGGTGCCGATGGGCCGCAACACGCAGGCGGCGCTCGAACTGTTTGATGTGCTGGTCTACCGGGCCGAGCACCCGGACGAGGCCGCCGAGACCGTCGCGGCGGCGCTCGACATCGCGTTCAACGGCAGCCTTGCGGTCGCCGTGCTGCTGTCGCAGCGGCTGATCGGCGCCAAGCGGTGGCTGAAATGAGCGCATCCGGCACGAACGACCCACGGCTCGACCGCCGCGCCGCGATGCAGACCCTGCTCGCCGGCCGCGGCGACATGCTGGTCGTGACCGGGCTCGGCTCGACCACCTGGGACGCGGCCGGCACCGGAGACGATCCGCGCAACTTCTATCTTTGGGGCGCGATGGGCGCAGCGGCGATGATCGGCCTGGGTCTGGCGATTGCGCAGCCTGAGCGGCGGGTGCTGGTCGTTACCGGCGACGGCGAAATGCTGATGGGCCTTGGCTCCCTGGCCACCATCGGAGTGCAGCATCCGCCGAACCTTGCCGTAGCGGTATTCGACAACGCCCGCTACGCCGAGACCGGCATGCAGGCGAGCCACACCGACACCGCCGTGATGCTGACCGCAGTCGCCCGCGGCTGCGGCATCGAGGCCGTGTTCGACATCGCCGACGAACAGGCTTTGCAGGACTTCGCGGGCCGCCTGAAAGGGACTGCCGGGCCGCTGTTCGCCCGCGTCGCGATCCGCGCCGACGAGCCGCCGCGGGTGTTGCCGTCGCGCGACGGTGTATTCCTGAAGAATCGTTTCCGAGGCGCGCTCGGGATCGACTGAGGGCCGGTGCGGCCGGCCCGGTGCAGGGCCCGGTATTGGCAGTTCACAGCCTGGTCAATCGGCCGCCATCGACCGCCAGCGTGGCGCCATTGATGAAGCGGGCCTCATCGCCGGCAAGAAAGCAGATCGCGGCCGCGAGATCCTCGGGCTTGCCGATTTCGCCGGTCAGCTTCTCGGCGCCGGTCGCGATGTTCGGGTTGCTCCACAGCAGCGGCGTATCGACCGCGCCCGGAGCCACGCAGTTGACCCTGATGCCTGCGGCGACCAGCTCCTGGCTGAAGCTGCGGGTGAATGCCTCGATCCCGCCCTTCGATGCGGCGTAGGGGGCGACATTCGCCGTCGTGCGCTGGGCGTGCACGGAGCTGGTGTTGACGATCGCGGAGCCCGGCGGCATGTGTGGCACCGCGTATTTGCAGAACAGGAACACGGCCGTCAGGTTGACGGCCAGCACCCGCGCCCAATCCTCTTCGGCCAGCTCGATCACCGGCTTGAACGTCATCATCGCGGCGTTGTTGACCAGAACGTCGAGATGTCCCCAAACCGTTCGGGTCTGGTCGATCGCGGCCCGGACCTGATCGGCTTGCCCGATATCGGCCGCTATGAAGCGCGCGTCATGGCCCGCCGCGGCAACCGCCTCGACCGTCGCGCGACCCGAGGCCTCGTCGCGATCGACCACCGCCACCGCCGCCCCCTCGGCGGCGAAGCGCAGGCAGGCGGCACGGCCGATCCCCGAGCCGCCGCCGGTCACGAGGCAGGTCTTGCCGGCGAAGCGCGTCATGGCGATCGCACCCGTCGTTGCGAATAGCGCGTCAGGCTGATTTCGACATGGGTCCAGAACGCATGTTCGCGCAGTTTGTCGACCGCGGGCTGCGCCCCGCGCACACGCTCCCCGGGCATATCCAGCGGCAATGTCAGCGCATAGCTTTGGGTCGGCAGCACCTCACGCCAGTCGGCGATCAGCTGCTTGTAGTTTTCGCCGACCGGCCGGATCTTGCGGTCGAGATCGTACAGCCCGAGCGGATTGACCATGCGGCGGTCTTCCCGCAGGACGGTGTCCCAATCCATCTGGTCCGTCACGGAGTACCAGGTGAAGCCGACGATCGGGATTCCGTCGTTGCGCAGCCGCAGCACATTGGCCCACTCCTTCCACAGCCAGCGCACCGCTTCGTCACCGTTTGGTCCTTGCGGGAAATTGGTTTCGGTATGCATCACCGGCACACGGTACCGCTCGAAGTACTGACGCGTGATCTCGGCATAGCCGAAAATTTCGCCCGAGGGCTCGGTGCTGCCGTCGCCCTCGACCCGGTGCTCGTTCGTCTCGTAGTAGTCGGTACCCAGAACGCAATGATGGCGCAAGTGGCTTTCAAGGAAGAAATGGTATTCCTCTCGGGTCATTCCGTTATCCATCAGGAATTCGTACATCTCACTATCGACTCGACGGCCATAGTTGAGGTCGAATGACAGGAAACGTTTCGAATTCAGGATCTCGGCGGGCTTGATCGCGCGCGTGCTCTTGGCGTGGAAATATTCCGAGGTCTCGCTCTGGATGAAGATGGCGTCGGGGCGGGCTTCGAGGATCGCGTGCATCGCCAGCACATTGCCGCGCACGATGTGCTTCAGCGCGGTCACGAAGGCCTGGTCCGTCGCCAATTGCTCGTTCCACCACCCGTAACGGGCCGAGAACACCGCGCAGACGTACATCTCGTTGACCGGCGTGTAGAGCTGGACCCACGAAAAGCGGCGCGCGAACGCGCCGGCATAGGCCGCGAACTGCGCCGGAAAATCGGGGTTCTGGAAATTGCCGAGCCAATCGGGCAAGCCGAAATGGCAGAGATCGGCGATCGGCATGATGCCGCGCCTCCGCAGCTCGGCGAAGGTCTCGTCGGCGAACGACCAGTCATAGCGCTCGGGGCCGAGCAGGGTGGTATGGATGGGCGGCCCGTAGCGCAGGAACTCGATCCCGAGTTCCTGAACGCAGTCGAAGTCACGGCGCCAATTCGCGTAATGGCCGCATTTGTCCATTTCGTCGACGCGCACCCGGCCATTCTGGATCGTGGGGTAGCTGTTCTCGATCCCGGTCGCGAACATGAAGGCGCTGGTCATCTCGATCCTGCACAATGACTTGCGTCAGCGAACGCCGACGCTTGACATCATAGATTGAGCGCTGTCCTGGGTTTTCCCAACGGAAACATGGTCCGCGGCCGCAGGGGGCAGCGGTGTGGCGGGCGCCGGCGCGATCGGACGCCCGGTCTCGCCGCAGCTGGTCGAGTTCGCGCCGGATCAGCGCCAAGGACCGCGGCTGCTCCGGGAGCGGTGCGGGCCACATTGCCGGTATTGAGCGACGCCATGCCGCCGCCGATTGCCGCCGCCGATTGCCCCCCGGGCGGTCACCGGCAGAGCGCGGCCGCCGGGCCCGCCTTAATCGATATGGACGTTGGCCTCCTTGGCGACCTTGATCCATTTCGGGATGTCCTCGGCGATCTGCTTGGCGAGAACATCGGGCGGGCCGCCGACCGGATCGCCGCCGATGGCACCGAAGCGCTTCACCGTGTCGGGATCCTGCAGCACCGTGTCGATCTCATGGTTGAGCCGCTGGATGATCGCGGGCGGCGTGCCGACCGGAGCCAGCATGCCGTACCACGTAACCGCCGAAAAGCCCGGCACGGTTTCACCGATGGACGGCAGGTCCGGCGCCGAAGGCGTGCGCTGCGGTCCGCTGACCGCCAGCGCCCGCAGCTGGCCGGCCTGCACCATCGGCATCGCCGCCAGGATCGGCGCCATCATGACCTGGGTCTCGCCGCCGGCCATCGCTACCAGCGCCGGCCCGCCGCCCTTATAAGGCACATGCACGATGTTGGTGCCGGTCGCCATCTTGAACAGCTCAAAGGCGAGATGGGTCGGTCCTCCGGCGCCGGCCGAGGCGTAATCGAGTTCGCCCGGATGCTTCTTGGCGTAATCGATCAGTTCGGGGACCGTATGGACCGGCAATGACGGAGTCACGACGAGCACGAACTGCGCCGCCACCAGCAGCGACACCGGAACCATGCCGGTAGCGGGGTCGAAGGGCATGTTGCTGTAGGTGGCCGGATGCATCGCATAGGAGCTCGGCGTCAGCAGCAGCGTGTAGCCGTCCGGGGAAGCCTTGGCGACCATGTCGCTGCCGATGATCCCGTCGGCGCCGCCGCGATCGTCGATCAGCAATGTCTGACCGAGCGCCTCTCCGAGCTTCGGCGCGACGATCCGGCCGACAACATCGGCCGGCCCGCCCGGCGGGAACGGCACGATCACTCGGATCGGCCGCGTCGGCCATTCATCCGCCCGCGCCGGCCCGCCAAGTGCCATTGCGGCCAGCAACAAGCCGAACCAAGCTGAAATTCTCATACGATGACCCGTCCGCGCTCGCTGTGCTGCGTTGAAGCCGGATTTAGCCGCGCCGCCGCCATCTGACTCCATCACTCTCGGGACGACGACGCGGCACCACGAAATGCCATTACAACGCGGCGAGCATCGCCTCGGCGCTGGAGACGGCGTATTCGCCCGGCTTCTCGATGTTGAGCGCCTTGACGATCCCGTCCTCGACCAGCATCGAGTAGCGCTGCGAGCGCGTCCCCATGCCTTCCTTCATGCGGTCGAGTTCGAGCCCGATCGCGCGGGTGAACTCGCCGCTGCCGTCGCCGAGCATCACGACCTTGTCGTCGGTCTTGTGCTCCTTGCCCCACGCATTCATCACGAAGGCGTCGTTGACCGACAGGCAGGCGATCGTATCGACGCCCTTGGCTTTGAGGTCGGCGGCGCCGCCGACATAGCCCGGCAAATGGCGCGACGAGCAGGTGCGGGTGTAGGCGCCGGGCAGCCCGAACAGCACCACCTTCTTGCCGCGGAAGAACTCGTCGGAGCTGACCGCCTTGACCCCTTCCGCGGTCAGATAGCGCAACGTCACCGAGGGCACCCTGTCGCCGACTTTTATCGTCATTCCGTTATCCTCCGCTCATTTCCGGGTCGATCTGGAACACGGCCTTGCCGGGGATCTGCCGTCCGCGCAGCTGCGGTCCCACGGCCGAAATTTCGCGCCAGTTCTGGATGGTGACGCGCGGCCGCACCGACCCATCGGCGACCAGCCCAACGAGCAGCGCCAGATCGGGCGCGAACCGCTCCTCCGGCTCGCAGGTAAAATAGAAGAAGCTTTGTATACGCGCGTTCTGGTGCTCGGCGAAGTCGCGGAAATTGATCGCGGCAGGCTCGCCCGAGGAGTTGCCGAAAATCACGATCGTGCCGCGCTCCTCGATATGGCCGATGGCCGCCTGCAACGAGGCGCCGCCGACCGCTTCCAGGATCAGGCCGAAACGGCCCTGCGCCTGTTCGATGCCGGTCACAACCTCGGCAGCGCCGAGCCCGTCGAGCACGCCGGCGCGCTCGGCATTGCCGACAATCGCGGTGACGCGCGCACCCGAACGGGTCGCGAGCTGCACCGCCAGATTGCCGACGCCGCCGGCGGCACCGGTCACGAGCACGCGTTTGCCGAGCAGCGGCGCGCCGTGCCGCAGGGTGCGCAACGCGGTGAGGCCGGCGACCGGCAGCGCCGCGGCAGCCGCGAATTCGACATTGTCGGGCAATGCCGCCATGCGACGGCTCGGGACCGCGGCGCGCTGCGCCCAGCCGGCCTGATCGGTAAGCGCGACGACGCGCGTTCCGGCGGCCGGGCCGCTGCCGTCGGCGGCCTGGCGCAAGACCACGCCGGCGACGTCCTGGCCCGGCCGCCAGCCTTCCGGGCGGGTTTCGAACAGCCGCAGTTCGCCGCGGTTGAGCGAGAAGGCGCGGATCGCGACCAGCGCCTCGTCGCGCGCCGGCTCGGGGTCCGCGACCTCCCGTATGTCGACCGGCGCGGTGCCGTTCGGGGTGTTCACGATGGCGAGCATGCAAGCCTCGGGGCCAAGAGCCGGCCGGAATGCCGGGAGCCGATGGCCAGAATAGATCCAAGCGGCCGCACGCGCTACGGCTGCCAATTCGGCTGCTGATTCGGGCCGAAAACCGCGCGAACGGTTGTTTGCGGGAAACCGCCTTCCCGCCATTACGGGTTGAGCGCGGCCCGAGCATTGCCTGCCCCGCAAGCCGCGATGCATGTCGTCGAATTGCCCGCGCGCCGCGGCGAAACCGCGATAATTTGCGCCGCGATCGGCCGAACAGCGGGGCGGGTCTTGGCGGCAGCGAAGAACACGAGCCCGGCGGTGCAGCTGGCCGCCGGCTGGATGACGATGTTCGCGATCGGCACCGATCTGTTTGTGGTGTCGCCGCTGCTGCCGCTGATCGCGAGCGGTTATCGGATCAGCGCGACGCAGGCCGGCTTGGCAGTGACGGCGTTTGCGGCGGCCTACATGGTGGTTGCGCCGGTATGCGGCAGTCTGGCCGATCGCTGGGGAAGGCGGCGGGTGCTGTGCCTGGGCCTGCTGGTTTTCGCCGCCGGCAATCTCGCGACGGCCGTCGCGCCAGCTTTTCCTGCGCTGCTCGCGGCGCGCCTCCTCGCCGGCGCGGCGGCCGCCGCCGTCTCGCCGTCCGTCTATGCCCTCGTCGGCGAGGCCGCGCCGCCGGCCCGGCGCGCCAGCCGTCTGGCGCTCGTCGTCTCGGGGCTGCTGCTTTCATTATCGGTCGGGACCCCGCTCGGCGCATTGCTCGGGACCGCCTTCGGCTGGCCGATCGTGTTCATCGTCCTGACTGCGGCGAGCCTCGCGCTGGCCGCAGTCAACCTCCGCGCCTGGCCGGCTGCCGCCGGCGGGATCGCCGCCGACGCCGGCGCAGCGAGGCTGACGCCGGCCGTCGTGGCCCGGCGCACGGCGCCGACGGTAATCTGGAGCACGGCGCTCTACGGCATGTACACCTATCTCGGCGCCGGGCTCGCCGGCGCCGGCTATTCGGCCGACGCCACCGCCGGCGCGATTGCGATCTACGGCGCCGGCGCGCTCGGCGGAACCTTTCTCGGCGGCGCCGCCGCCGACCGGCTCGGCACCCGGCCGACGATCGGGGCCGGCCTGTTCGGGCTGGCAGTGGGGCTGATGCTGTTGCGGCTCGGGCTTGTCCACGGCGCGATTCTCGGGGTCGCGCTGTTTTTTGTGTCGGTCATGGCGCAGCTGTTCTTTCCGGCACAGCAGGCCGGGCTCGCCCGCGATTTTCCCGCGCGCCGCGCGACGATGCTGGCGTGGAACAACAGCGCCCTGTTTTTCGGGATATCGCTCGGCTCGCTGGTCGGCGGCACGGCCATGGCGGTTGCCGGTTTCGGGACGGATCTGTGGGCCGGTGCCGCGATCGCGACGCTCGGTTGGCTGCTCAACGGCGCCGTGCTGCCGCGGCGTCTGGGGATGTCCGCGCTAAAGAGTGACCGTGACTTCGGCCGGCACCGATGACATCGCACCCGCAATGCCGGACAGGCCCTGGTCAATGCTCTGGATCAGTTCCGGCAGTTCAAAGGGCTTGCGCAGGATGCGGGCGCCCGAGGCGGCCAATGCCCCGGGCACGACATTGGCGAACCCGGTGATCAGCAGGATCGGCAGATCCGGCCGCTGCTGCTTTGCCCGACGCGCCAGCTCGGCCCCGGTCATCGTCGGCATCGCGTAATCGGTAATCAGCATCTCAATGTCGTCTTCGCGTTCGATCATGGCGAGGGCAGCGGGCGCGTCCGGCGCCTCGCGCACCATGAAGCCGTGGTCGCGCAGCGCATCAACCGCGAACAGGCGGACTTCAGGGTCGTCATCGACGACCAGCAGCTTGGCGCCGGTGTGCTGCGCTTCGGCCTCGCTGCCCGCCAATGCCGGGGCATCGGGCAGCGCAGCACCGTCGGCCTTGGCGCGCGGGAAGAACATCGAAATCGTGGTGCCGTGGCCGACGCAGCTATCGATACGCACCGCCCCGTGGCATTGCGTGACCATGCCGTAAACCATGCTGAGCCCAAGGCCGCTGCCCTTGCCGACCGCCTTGGTCGTGAAGAACGGCTCGAACACCTTCGCTCGAACCTCCTCGGTCATGCCGGTCCCGGTGTCGCTCACCGCGACCATGACGAAATCGCCCTCCAGATCGGCCGGCAGCCGGCGGTCGCCCGCCGGGATGTTGGCGGTCGTGATCGTCAGGTCGCCCCCCTCCGGCATCGCGTCACGGGCGTTGATCGACAGGTTGAGGACGGCGAGCTCGATCTGGCCTGGATCCGCGGTCGCCGGCCACAGCCCAGGCTGCAATACCTTATCGAACCGCACCATCGAGCCCAGCGAGCGTTCGATCAGCTCCTCGGTGCCGACCAGCAGCTCGTTGATCTCGACCCGCTGCAGGACCAGGTTCTGGCGCCGCGAGAACGCCAGCAGCTCACCCACCAGCTTGGCGCCACGCTTGCCGGCGCGGGTGGCGGCGTCGATCAGCTTCAAGACGCGCTCGTCACTGACCCGACGCCGGGCGACCGCGAGATTGCCGAGAACGGCGGTCAAAAGATTATTGAAATCATGAGCGATTCCGCTGGTTAGCTGGCCGATCGCCTCGATTTTCTGAGCCTGGAGCAGGGCTGCCTGAGCGCGCTCGCGCTCCTTGATCTCCTGTTTCAGCAACTGGTTGGCATCGCCCAGCTCTTGGGTGCGCCGTTCGACCCGCTCCTCCAGCGTCGCATTGAGTGTGCGCAGCTGCTCTTCGGCCTGCTTTTGTGCCCGATCCCGTGCCGCCAGCGCGTCGGCCATATCGTTGAAGGCGAGCCCCAACCGGCCGATTTCGGAACCCGCGTCGCGCACATCAACACGCGCGTGGTAATTGCCGGTGCGCCAATGCCCGGTCGCCTCGAGCAGCCGGTCGATCGGGCGGCGGATGAAGATGCGCCCGCCATAGGCGGCGGCGAACGTTGCGAGCAGAAAACCGAACACGATCAGGGCCACGCCGCGGCGAGTGGCATTGTCGATCGGGGCGAATGCCTCGGCCTTGGACTGCCCCGCGCTGAGAAAGAAATCGTACGGCGGAAGCTGCGCCGGCACGTAGCCGAAAATGCGAGCCTGGCCGTCGACGCCGGCTGCTTCCTCCCAACCCGTCTTGTCGCCGTCCATGATTTCCTCATGGCTCTTGCGCATGTTCTTGCCGACCAGCTGCTCGGGATGCGGCAGCCGCGCGATGATGTTGCCTTCGCGGTCGGCGATCAGGATCGATTGCGTCGGGGTCAGGCCGCGTTCCTTGAGGTGTTCCGACAGCCACTCGAGATCGAGGGCAACGAATACCACCCCGGCGACCTTGCCCTCCTCGTCCAAGAACCGCAGCCCGAAATGGATCGCTTTCTGCCCGGTTTGCGGATCGGCCCAGTAATTGCCGACCGTCAGACGATCGCCGGCCTGCGCAATGGAGCGGCGGAAGAACGGCTGCTCCGCAACCGAGCGGTCATGAACGGGAGCGCTCGAACAGAAGATCTGCCCCTCGGAATCGGCGGCTGCCAACAGATTGTAGCTGGCATATTGGCGCTTCAGCGTGGCAAGCAGCGAGGCGCACGCGACTTCGTCGTGCGATTTGACGGCAGGCAGTTCGCCAAGAGCCAGCAGCAGCTGCCGCGCGCCCTCGCGCAATTCACCCATCTCTTCGCCGAACTGCTTCGTGATCTGAACCACGCGCTGACGAATGTCGTCCTCGCGCGACTTGCGCAAATCGTATTCGTTGTAGGCCTGAATGCCGATGGCCGGCAGGACCGCTATCAACACCAGCAGCAGCAGCCGGGTGGTCAGATTCATCCGGCACATTCTCGGCAGACGCGGCAGACGCGCCGAAAGAGCGGTTGCGGTGGCGGCCGTCGCCTGGTTCGCCATCGATACGGTCCTCTCGTGATTCGCCGCGGAGCGCCGATGCGGCCGGCACGCCCGACGCCGGCAATCTGCCTCAATTTCCTTAACGAAATGGCAACCTGGGACGGCCAAAGTTCACACAGTCGTGAACCCCTGGCGTGTCCCGTCCGGACCGAGGCCAACCGGAGAGCGGTTTCCTGCGGGCTGGAGGTGCCATGCGGTTTGCGGTGATGGCGAGGCGTTTGTCGGAAGCCGCCGATCTATGACGAAGATCCTCGTCATCGACGACAATGAAGACGTTCGTGACACCCTCGTGACGATTCTTGAGGATGCCGGATATCAGATCGCGATTGCCCGCGACGGAGAGGAAGGCGTCAAACAGTTCGCCGCCGAGCGGCCCGAATTGGTGATAACCGACATATTCATGCCCAAGCAGGAGGGCACCAAACCATCCGCGAAATTCTCTTGTTATGTCCGCAGGCGCGCATCATCGCCGTGTCCGGCGGCATGAGCGGCTACGGCAACGGCAAGCTCCTCAACGGCTTCTACCTGCATCTGGCGCAAAAGCTCGGGGCCGTCGACATCATCCCCAAGCCGTTCGACATCGAGGATCTGGTCGAGCGCATCCAGCGCGCCCTGCAACCCTCGAACCTGCCGCAGCGCAACAAGGCCTGACCGCGCACACTGGGAAGCCGCAAGGTGCGCGGGCGGGAACCGTCGCTTACGCGAGAAGTCGGTCACCCTTCCGGTAACAGTACGCCCCGACCGTACCCGGCAGCAGCATTGCCGGTTGCGTTCGCGCCGGGTTGGCGCGACGGTAGCTCGCCGGCGATACGGGGACAGGGCAGATGGCCGAGGAAGACGCTGCGGCGCCGAGATGGCAGGACGAATTATACGACCTGCTGCGACGGCATAACGTGACTCAATTCGCCTATGTGCCGGATGCCGGGCACCGCATCCTGATCGACCGCTCGCTGGCCGACCCGGCGGTGCATTCCGTGGCCTTGACCACCGAGGAGGAAGGCGTGGCGCTGCTCGCCGGGGCCGATCTCGGCGGCCAGCGCGCCGTGCTGCTGATGCAGTCGAGCGGCGCCGGCAACTGCGTCAACATGCTGTCCCTGATCAAGGGGGGACGCTTTCCGTTCCTGACGCTCCTCAGCATGCGGGGCGATTTCGGCGAGGGCAATCCGTGGCAGTTCCCGATGGGTCAGGCGGTCGAGCCGGTGCTGCAGGCGATGGGTCTGATCTGCCTGCGCATCGAAGACCCGGAGCAGGTGATCCCAACGGTCGGCGCGGCGCTGACGATGGTGTTTCAGGGCGGCAATGCCGTCGCCGTGCTGCTGACGCAGAAGCTGCTTGGCGCCAAGGCTTTTTGAGGATTTGGGGATGCAGGCACCCGGACCGCAATCGACGGGTCAAACGCCGATGGACGCAGGGCCGAAGGGGGTGGACATGGCTGCCGCCATCGCCGCCGGGTTCGTGCTGGACCGGCGCCAGGCAGTGCCGGCGCTGATCGGCCGGCACGAGGATTTTCTGTTCGTCACCGGGCTCGCCGGCACGGCGCGCGACATCGCCGCCCTGACCCGCGACGGCGCCCATATCTACACGATGGCAGGCGCGATGGGGGGCGCCTGCATGATCGGGCTCGGCCTTGCCTTGGCCCGCCCCGACAAGCGGGTTCTGGTGGCGACCGGGGACGGCGAGTTGCTGATGAATATCGGCGCGCTGGCCACGATCGCGATCCTCAACCCGTCGAACCTCGCGATCCTGTGCGTCGATAACGGCCATTACGGCGAGACCGGGTGGCAGCGCAGCCATACCAGCCTCGGCGTCGATCTTGAAAAAATCGCCGCCGGGGCCGGGATTCAGCGTACCCGCACGATCGGCAGCGAGGCTGGGCTGGCCGATGGCGGCCGCCTGCTGCGCGAAGGCAACGGCACCGCCTTTGTCGTGCTGCGCGTCAAACCGGACGAGCCGCCGTCCTACAAGCGGAACCTGGACCCGGCCGCATGCCGTCACCGTTTCCGCGGCGCACTGCTCGGGGAGGCGTGACGACGCGCCTGCGGCGACGCTCCCCGGCCCTGGCCGGCTCGGCCGAGGCGATTGTTCACCCCCGCAGCGCCGCGGCGCAGCCGAGAAAGGCGAGCAGCGGCTGGGTTACGACATAAGTCGGGATGGCTTCGAGATAGGGTCGGAACCGGCCTTTGGCCTCGAAGCGCTCGCGAAACGGCGAGGCGGCGAAGCGCTCGCCGAAGCGCGGCACAATGCCGCCCGCGATGTAGACGCCGCCCTGCGCGCCCAAGGTCAGCGCCAGGTTGCCGGCTACAGTCCCGAGCATCGCGCAGAACATCTCCGTCGCTTCGCCGCACAACCTATCCTGCTTGCCGGTGCCGGGGTCGGTAACCTGCGCCGCGGTGTATTGCGCCGCCGGCACCCCGTCGAGTTCGGCCAGGGCGTTGTAGAGATTGACGATGCCGGGTCCGGACAGGCAGCGCTCAGCCGACACGTGGTCGAAGCGGCGGCGCATGCGGTCAAGCACGGCGTTCTCGCGATGCGTGGCGGGCGCCATCGTCGCGTGGCCGCCCTCGCCGGTCAGCGGTATCCATTTCCCGCCAGTGCGGATCAGCCCCGAGACTCCGAGCCCTGAGCCCGGACCGAGCACCCCGATGGGCTTGTCGGCAACGGGCTCACCGCGGCCGATCTTGACCCGGTCGCCCGCGGCCAGATCGAGGAGGGCCAGCGCCGCCGCCGTAAAATCGTTGAGCACTTCCAGGCGCTCGAACCCGAGACGCTCCCGCAACGCCGCGATCGAGAAACTCCAGGGATGGTTGGTCATCCGCACCTGGTCGCCGGCGATCGGCGAGGCGATGGCCAAGGCGCCCTGCCGCGGCCGGGGCAGAGCGCCGCGCTGATCGAGATAGGCCAGGGCCGCGGCCTCGATCGTTGCGTATTCGGCATCGGCCAGGACGGCGGAATGAAGCAGGGTTCCATCCGGGGCAACCAGCCCGAAACGGGCATTGGTGCCGCCGATATCGCCGACCAGCCAGGTTTCGCGGGCGGTCGTCTCGGTCATCTGACAGCGCCTCAGACCTCGGCCGGAAGCGCCGACAAGGCGGCGACGAACCGTTCGCGCCAGGCGGTGATGTCGTTGCGGCGCAAGGTCTTCATCATCGCCGTCCAGCGTTCCAGCCGTTCGCCCAGCGGCATGTCGAGCCCTTGCCGCATTGCCTCGGTGATGCCTTCGATATCGAAGGGGTTGACGATCAGCGCCTCGCCCAGCTCGTGTGCCGCCCCGGCAAAACACGACAGCACCAGCACCCCCGGATTTTGGGGCTGCTGCGAGGCAAGATACTCCTTGGCGACCAGGTTCATGCCGTCGCGAAACGGCGTCACCAGCGCGATGCGGCTGGCCCGGTAGAACCCGGTCAGGATGCGGTGGTGGAAGCTCTTGTTGAGATACCGCAGCGGCGTCCAGTCGAACTCGGCATAGCGGCCGTTGATGTTGCCGGTCGCGGTTTCGAGGTTTGTGCGGATGTGCTGGTATTCCGGCACCTCGCTGCGCGACGCCGGCGCGATCTGCATGAAGACGACCCGGCCGCGCGTCTCCGGATGCGTCTCGAGCAGCCGGCCGTAGGCCTCGAAGCGCGCCTCCAGCCCTTTCGAGTAGTCGAGCCGGTCGACCCCGATCATCAGCGCCCGGTGGCCGAGGCTCTGCTGCAACCGCCGCATGTGCCGGGCATCGTCGGCGGCGGCGGCCTGCCGCTCCACTTCCGCGACATCGATGCCGATCGGGAACACTTCGGCGCGCACGACCCGGTCGAAGGCACGCAGAGCACCGCCGCCGAGATCCTCGGCGCCGGTCCAGCGCAGCAAGTAGTCGCGAAAGCCGTGCAAGTCCGAGGCGGTATGGAAGCCGACCAGGTCGTAGGCGCACAGCGCCTCCATCAGCTCGCGGTGGTTCGGCAGTGCGCGCAGCAATTCCGCCGGCGGGAACGGCGTGTGCAGAAAGAAGCCGATCGGCTGCGGCTGGTCGAGCCGGCGCAGCTCCTGCGCGAGCGGAATCAGATGGTAGTCGTGCACCCAGACGAGATCGTCGGGCTTGAGCATCGGCGCCAGCGTTTCGGCGAACAAGCGGTTGACCCGCAGGTAGCCGGCAAGCCTGCCGCGCGAGAACTCGATCAGCGACGGGCGGAAATGAAACAACGGCCACAGCACGCGATTGGCGTAGCCGACGTAGTAATCGTCGAAATCCTGCTGCGACAGATCGACCGTCGCCTGGGTCAGCGGCCCGTCGCTGACCATGTGCGGCGGTCCTGCCGGTCCGTCGCAGACCGCGCCGCTCCAGCCGAACCAAATTCCGCCGTTCTGGGAGAGCGCGGCGCGGATTGCGACCGCCAACCCGCCCGAGCTCGACTTGCCCCTCTCGATCGGGGCGACCCGGTTGGACACCACCACCAGCCGCCGTTTAGCAGCCATCGCCCGCGCCGGCGGGTGCTGCTGCCCGGCTTCGCGGGCGCCGGTCGCGGTCAAGGCCTCGCCCATCGCCATTTCGTTCCCCTCGTCCCGTCTGCGAACATTGTCTCGGAATGGATGTTCCTGGTCAGTCGCCGCGGGCCAGCCACGCCAGCACAGCTGTGACCGAAGGCAGGGCATGCCGTGCCGCGGTGTGTGCCGGCGCACCCACCCGGATCGAGATCCCGTCCCGCCGGTTGACCTCGGCAAACCCGTCCTCGTCGGTGACGTCGTCGCCGAGAAACACCGGCATGCGATCGCGAAACGGGGCCTCTTCGAGAAAAGCGGCGATCGCGACGCCTTTGTTGCGATGCCGCGGCTGAAATTCCAGCACCTGCTTTCCAGCGATCAGCCGCAACGGGGCGCCCGCCTCGCCGAGAAGCGCCTCAACCTGTCGGCGCAGCTCGGCGGCGCGCTCGGGTGCCGCGCGGTAATGCAGCGCCACGGTCGCGCCCTTGTCTTCGAGCAGCAGGCGGGAATCGCGGGCGGCCAGCTCCGCCAGCGTCGGACGCAGGCGGTCGAGCGCCGCCCCGGCGGCGCGATCCGCGTCGGCCATCCCGCTGCCATCCATCGTGCAGTCGGCGCGCCGTCGCTCGCTGCCATGCAGTCCGGAGGCGGCGCCGCACCATGGCCGGAACAATGAATCAATCTGCGAGAGCGGGCGGCCGCTGACCAGCGCCAGCGCCCCGTCGCGTTTCGCGGCAAGCCGGTCGAGCATCCCCGGAAGCTCCGGCGGGACGCGCACCAGCTCGGGACGGGGTGCGATTTCCAGCAAGGTGCCGTCGACATCGATGAACAGCGCGGCACGCGCATCGAGCGGCGGCGGCGTGTTCACAAGCGGCTTCTCGCAATAGCGAACGCCGCAACCCGTTCGCCAACCCATTTGCGCCGGCAAGGAAGCACGCCACCTCCGGAATACCAGGATAACTGCCTTGATTCGCTTGGTTCCCGCAGCATCCGAAAAAATTCTCCTTGACTTGTCGGTGGTCAGCACTAAATTGTGCGGTGCGGTATGGAACACCGATTGTGGTCCTGCCGTACGTCTTCTAGGCGTTTCCTCCCTAAACTCGGGCCGCGTGCAAGCGCGGCCCTTTTTTCTGCAAGTCCGGCCGCGTGCAAGCGCGGCCCTTTTTTCTGCCCCCCTTTTTTCTGCCCGCCCGCTGCGTTCTGCCCTAGGGTCCGTACCCAAGACCGCCGCGCAGGCTCCAGGCCGGGTCGAACGGCGTGTCTCCATCCGCCGTACCGGAAGGTTCGATCTCCGACAGAAACTCGATTTGGTGATAAAGCGGTGTGAAATCCGGACGCGTCGCATCGAACAGCTGCCGGAAATCGTCGATCACAAAATAGGTCTCCTGGTAATGGTCGATGTGATAGCGGGTGCGCATCACCCGCTGCAGATCGAACCGCAGCCGACGAGGCGCCGGATCATCGAGGCAGTAACGCGATTCGCCCGCCGAGGACAGAATTCCCGAGCCATAGATGCGCAGCCCCGGCGGCGTTGCGATGAGCCCGAACTCGACGGTGTACCAGTACAATCGGGCGAGGTGTTCGAGATGCCCGAGCCGCAACGCCTTGAGCCCGCCCTCGCCATAGGCCTGCATGTAGTCGGCGAAGACCGGGTTCATCAGCATCGGCACGTGCCCGTATATGTCGTGGAAGACATCGGGCTCTTGCAAGTAATCGAGCTGATCCCTGCCCCGGATGAAACGGGTCGAGGGAAACCGGCGTCGCGCCAGGTGGCCGAAAAAGACGTCGTCGGGCACCAGTCCGGGCACCGTCACGATGCGCCACCCGGTGGCACGGTCGAGGATATCGCTGAGCCGGCGAAAATCCGGTATGCCGGCCGCAGCGACGCCGAGCCCGGCGAGGCCGTCGAGATATTCGGTGCAGGCGCGCCCCGCCAGCAGCCGCTGCTGACGCTCGAACAACAACCGCCAGATCGCGTGTTCCTGCTCGGAATAGGCCGGCCAATCCTGCTCGATTCTGAAGCTTTCAGCCTCGTCCGGCCGGGACATGGTCATCCCACTCGCCGAACCGCGATCCCTGTCATCTTGCGCAAGTGTGAACGCGGCCGGCGCCCGTCAATTGCCCGCCCGAGCTCGATTATCGATCCGACAGGGATCATTCGCCTTTGTCGGCGTGGGGCGGCCCGCTATACCCGGGGGCATGAGGCGGACCGTCGATTTCCTGCGACGCACCTGAAATGAAAACGCTGTTGTCGGCCGATTCGGCCGCCGATCGGCGGATCGAGGTCAGAGACCTCGTCGTGCGCTATGGCGAGGCCATTGCGGTTGCCGGGATCAGCTTCGCGGTTCGTCGCGGCGAGCACCTGACTCTGCTTGGGCCTTCGGGCTGCGGCAAGACCACCACGCTGCGAGCGATAGCGGGGCTCGAACAGCCCTCGGGCGGCAGCATCCGTATCGATGGGCAGACGATGTTCTCCGCCGCCGAGCGGCGCAACGTGCCGGCCGAAAGGCGTGGCGTTTCGATGGTTTTCCAGTCCTATGCGGTATGGCCGCATATGAGCGTGTTCGACAACGTCGCCTACGGCCTGCGGGTGCGCAAGCTGACCCGTGCGGCGGTCGCCGAGCAGGTCGATCGCGCCCTCGGCCTGGTGCAGATGCGCGATTTCGCCGGGCGTTCGGCGGCATTGCTGTCGGGCGGCCAGCAGCAGCGGGTGGCGCTGGCGCGCGCCATAGCCTTTTCGCCCGCGGTGCTGCTGTTCGACGAGCCTTTGTCCAATCTCGACGCCAAGCTGCGCGCCGAGATGCGGGTCGAATTGCGCGAGTTGCAGCGTCGGCTGGACGTGACCTCGGTCTACGTGACCCATGACCAGGAAGAGGCGCTGGCGATCTCGGACCGCGTCATCGTCATGAATGTCGGCGGCATCGAACAGATCGGCACCCCGGAAGAGATCTATAACTGGCCGAAGAGCCGTTTCGTCGCCGATTTCGTCGGTTCCGCGAACCTGATTTCCGGCCGCGTGGTGAATTCCGGGCAAGCGCCCGGACCGGTCTCGTTCGAGGTCGCCGGCGGGCTGGTCCTGTCAGCCTGCATCGGGCACGACCTGCGCGGCGACGAGGAGCTCGCGGCGGTACGGGCCGCCTATATCGACCTGGTTCCCGGACCGGCTGAGGGGTACGCCAATGCCGCGCCGGCGACCATTCGCCAGCGCCTCTTTCATGGCGATTTCATCCAGTACGTCGTCGATTGGCCGGCCGGCCAGCTGAGAGTGCGGCGACCGCCGACCGAACTCCACGAGGAGGGTGCCTCGGTCACCCTCTGCTTCGCACCCGAGCATTGCGTGTTGCTCGAGCGCTGATGCGACCTTCACCGGTCTGGGCGCGGTGCCGAGATGGGTTCAGGGAACCGGGACGCTTAAGACCAGGGTCGCCGATTCTTCCCCCGGATTGCGCTGCGTCAGGCCCGCATTCGACATGTGCTGAAAGGCGACGCCGACGCGCATCGCATTTGGGAGGCGGTAATCGAGTTCGGCGCCAGAGCGGAATTCCCACCACGACCCCAAATTGGTACCGCCGCCGCGCGCGAAATAACCGCCCGCAACATTCGGTGTCAGCACCCAGTTAGGGGTGAAGTTCACGTCGATGCCGAACCCGCCATAACCGTAGAAGGCGCCGCGGCTGGTGCCGGAGGAGCCCACAAACGGCGAGATGATCCAGGCGACTGTCGGAAGTCGGTACTCGCCGCGCAGTTCGCCGGCGGTAGCGCTGTCGCGATGAGTGCTCGGCAGCACGTCGAAGGCGCCGGCGCCGAGAGCAAACCGCGGCGGGTCGCCGGGAGATCCGATCGTCACCGGCCCGAGCGAGATCTGCGCCGCCGCCGGCCAGGCCAGCCCACAGCCAAGCGCGACCGCCGCCGCGAACGCCCAGACCGGCGCGCTCGCCCTTTTGCTCTTCATGGCCATCCGTCACCCGCTCCCCGGTACAACCGCGACGTGGTGATATCCTACAGGGCGCGACGATAATCGGAGAAATTTTTCACAGGTTCCTTTGATCGCGGATTTGGAAACTTTGCGCAGAAAGTCGGGTCGCCCCTCGATACAGATCACCTCAGCCCGCGATTTCGACTTGACGGGCGAACGGCGAGCGACGATCTATTGCGTACCAATCCGGTCCGAATTGCCGCCGCTTTCAGTGGCACCGGCCCTTATCTTCGAACGGCCATGATCATTCTCAGCAAGCTTGCGGATTACGGCGTCATCATCGCCACCCATCTCGCCAGCGCGCCCGCGCGGCAGCTGACCGCAGCGGCGATTGCCGCCGAGACGCGATTGCCGCCCGCGACGGTGTCGAAGGTCTTGAAGACGCTCTCGCATGCCGGGCTGGTCGCGGCGACGCGGGGCGCTGCCGGCGGTTATCGCCTGGCGCGACGGGCCGCGGCGATTTCGGTTGCCGACGTCGTCGCCGCGATCGACGGCGATATCGGGCTCACGCAGTGCTCGGTGCACGGTCCCGATTGCGACCGGGTCGCCTATTGCGCCACCCGACCGCACTGGGCCGCGATCAATCGCGCCGTCGGCGAGGCCTTGTCGGCGGTATCGCTGGCCGAGATGGTCTCACCCTTCATGTTCGTCACGGCTTCTTCCGAGCTCGCGGCGCCTGTTTTCCCGGCGGGCTGACGCGGCCGGAGTGCAACGGAACCTGTCATGAGCGCATCCCCCGATACTCTCGATACCGTCCGAGCCCTGTCGAACGAGGGCTACAAATACGGCTTTGTCACGGATATCGAGGCCGAGACCGCCCCGCCCGGCCTCACCGAAGACACGGTGCGTTTCATCTCGGCGAAGAAGGAGGAGCCGGAGTGGCTGCTGCAATGGCGGCTCGAAGCGTTCCGGGTCTGGCAGGGAATGACCGAGCCGGATTGGGCCAAATTGCAGATCGCGCCGATCGATTACCAGGGTGCCAGCTACTGGTCTGCGCCGAAGCAGAAAGCCGCGCCGAAATCGCTCGACGAGGTCGATCCCGAGCTGCTGCGCACCTATGAAAAGCTCGGCATCCCGCTGCGCGAGCGCGCCGCCTTGGCCGGAGTTGTGCCTGAGGGGCTGGCCTCGGCCGGGGTCGCGGTCGATGCCGTGTTCGACAGCATCTCGGTCGCCACCACCTTCAAAGGCGAGCTGGCCAAGCTCGGCATCGTCTTCTGCTCGTTCGGCGAAGCGGTGCGCGAGCACCCCGAGCTGGTACGCAAATATCTCGGCACCGTCGTGCCGCAGAACGACAATTTCTTCGCGGCGCTGAATTCCGCCGTGTTCAGCGACGGCTCCTTCGCCTACATCCCGCCGGGCGTGCGCTGCCCGATGGAGCTCAGCACCTATTTCCGCATCAATGCCGCAAAATCGGGGCAGTTCGAGCGCACGTTGCTGGTTGCCGACAAGGGCGCCTATGTCAGCTATCTCGAAGGCTGCACCGCGCCGCAGCGCGACGAGAACCAGCTGCACGCCGCGGTCGTCGAATTGGTCGCGCATGAGGACGCGCAGATCAAATACTCGACCGTGCAGAACTGGTACCCCGGCGACGCCGAGGGCAAGGGCGGCATCTACAATTTCGTGACCAAGCGCGGCGCCTGCCGCGGCGCCCGCGCCAAGATCTCGTGGACGCAGGTCGAGACCGGCTCGGCGATCACCTGGAAATACCCGAGCTGCGTGCTCGAGGGCGACCACTCGGTCGGCGAGTTCTACTCGGTGGCGATCACCAACAACCGCCAGCAGGCCGATACCGGCACCAAGATGATCCATATCGGGCGCAACACCTCGTCCACGATCATCTCGAAGGGCATCTCGGCCGGGCGCGGGCAGAACACGTATCGCGGCCTCGTGCGGGTGCAGCCGCGGGCGCAGGATTCGCGCAACTACACGCAATGCGATTCATTGCTGATCGGCGAGCGCTGCGGCGCCCACACCGTGCCTTACATCGAGGTGCGCAACCCCTCCGCGCGGGTCGAGCACGAGGCCACGACCTCGAAGATCAGCGACGACCAGCTGTTCTATTGCCGCCAGCGCGGCCTCGCCGACGAGGATGCGCTGTCGCTGATCGTCAACGGCTTCTGCAAGGAGGTGCTGAAGGAACTGCCGATGGAATTCGCCGTCGAGGCACAAAAGCTGCTGGCGGTGAGTCTCGAAGGCAGCGTCGGGTGACCACACATGCTGTTTCTCTCCTGGTCATGGCCGGGCTCGACCCGGCCATCTCCGGCCGCGTCGCCAGTTTGGGATGCCCGGATCGAGTCCGGGCATGACGGACAGAAAAAGCCTCGAAGGCAGCGTCGGATGACCACACATGCTGTTTCTCTCCTCGTCATGGCCGGGCTCGACCCGGCCATCCGCCTCCGCGCCCGACCCCGGGGTGCCCGGATCAAGTCCGGGCATGACAGATTAACTAGCCTCGAAGGCAGCGTCCGATGACCACGCGATGAGCGACGAGAAATCACCCTGGACCTGCTCGGCGTGCGATTGATGGCGCTGACTGGCGAGGTACGCGATCTGCAGCAGCGGTTCGATGGCGTCGAAACGCGGCTCGGGGCGCTAGAGGCTCGGTTTAGCGCGATGGAGCGGCGCTACGCGGTCCAGGAAGAACGCATGTCACGCGTGCTGTCGCTGCTCGTACCAATCGCGGAGCGGCAGGGCGTCCACGAGTGACACGGACCCCCGCTTTCGCGGGGGTGACGGGTTGGGAAAACAGGTAATGCTCGAAATACATAATCTGCACGCTCGCCTCGCCGACGGTCGCGAGATCCTGAAGGGGATCGACCTCGCGGTCGGGGCTGGTGAGGTGCATGCGATGATGGGGCCGAACGGCTCCGGCAAGTCGACCCTCGCCTCGGTGCTGGCCGGCCGCGAAGGCTATGAGGTCACCGAGGGCTCCGTCACCTATCAGGGGCGCGACTTGCTGGAGATGCCTGCGGATGAGCGCGCCCGCGAAGGCGTCTTTCTCGCTTTCCAGTACCCGGTGGAATTGCCGGGGGTGAACAACATGTACTTCCTGCGCGCCGCCCTCAACGCGCAGCGCCGCCACCGCGGCGAGCCCGAACTCGATGCCGGCCAGTTCCTGCGCCTGGTGCGATCCAAGCTCAAGCTGCTCGACATCGGCGAAGATCTGATGCAGCGCGCGGTCAATGTCGGTTTTTCCGGCGGCGAGAAGAAGCGCAATGAGATCTTCCAGATGGCGATGCTGGAGCCGCGCCTGGCCATCCTCGACGAGACCGACAGCGGCCTCGACATCGACGCGCTGCGGCTGGTGGCCACGGGCGTCAACGGACTGCGCGCGCCCGACCGTGCGATCCTGATGATCACGCATTACCAGCGCCTGCTCGATTACGTCGAGCCCGACCATGTGCATGTATTGCAGGGCGGCCGCATCGTCGAATCCGGTGACAAGAGCCTCGCCGCCGATCTCGAACGCCGCGGCTACGGCACAGTCGAGGCTGTGTGAATGCGGGTCGAACTCCTACCCTTGCCGCGGAACCCGGCATCCCCGTGGGGCAGCGCAACATGACCACCCCCGAGCTTTACGCGCTCCGCAAGGACGAGGCGTGGCCCTATCTGGAGGCCATCGACCGGTTCGACCCCCATCTCGAAGCGGTGCAGCCGGAATGGCTGCGCCGGGAGCGGCTGCGCGCGCTCGGCGCGTTCGGCGACCAGGGCTTTCCCGATCGCAAAAACGAAGCCTGGCGCTACCTCGACCTGCGGCCGCTCATCGCGCGGCCGATGCTACCCGCGCCGGCCGCTCCGGTCGATGTTGCAGCGGTGCAGGCCGCGCTTTCCGGGTTCGAGCGAACGGGAACTGGGCCGCTTCTCGTCATTGTGGACGGACGGTTCTGCCAGGGGTTATCGAGCGTCGAGGTACCCGCGGGCATCTGGTTCGGCTCGATGGCGCGGGCCATCGTCGAACGTCCTGAGTTCGTCCGCGGCGCGTTCGACGCAGTGGCCCACACCCTGGGACAGGCTTCCCTGAAAGCGCCGGCGGGCAAAGCGCCGCCGGGCTTCAAAACGCCGTGGAGTCCTTTCGACGCGCTGAACTGGTCTTATTTCAGCGATGGTTTCTTATTGCAGGTCGGAGCGGGTATCGATTTCGACTCGCCGATCGAGATCATTCATGTCGTCTCGGCCGCGGCCGACTGTTCGGTCCACACCCGCAGCCTCGTCGCGCTCGAACCCGGCAGCCGTGCGACGCTCCTCGAAAGCCATATCGGCGCCGGGCGCTACTGGCGCAACGATGCGGTCACGCTGACCCTCGCCGACAACGCCGCGCTCGACCGCGCGGTGCTGGTCGAAGAGGGGGCCGAGGCGGTGCATTTCGATCGTTCCGAGGTCTTCCTTGGTCCGCAAGCGCGACTGGCGAGCTTCGCGTTGCTGCTCGGCGGCCGCACGGTCAGGCACGAGGCCGCGATCGACATCGCCGGGCCGGGCGCGCGCTGCCAGTTCGATGGCGCCTTCGTCGTATCCGGCCGCGACGAGACCAATATCGTCACGACGATCGATCACCGCGCCCGCGACGGCGAGACGCGGGAATTCGTCAAGGGCGTCGCGGCCGGGCGCGGGCATGGCGCCTTTCAGGGCCGCATCCTCGTGCGCGAGGGCGCGCAGAAAGTCGATGCGCGGCAGACCAGCCGCAACCTGCTGCTCGGCCGCCAGGCTGTCATCGACACCAAGCCCGAATTGGAAATCTACGCCGACGACGTCAAATGCAGCCACGGCGCCACGGTCGGCGACCTTGATGAGGCGGCGCTGTTCTACCTGCGCGCCCGCGGCATCCCGGCCGCCGAGGCGCGGCGCATGCTGATCGAAGCCTTTATGCGCGATGCGGTCGAGCGGGTAGCCAGCGCGCCATTGCGCGAACATTTGCTGCGGCGGCTCGAGCATCGGCTTGCCGCATTGGAGGGGTGAGGATGAGTGCGCTATCCAGGCGCGAAGTGGCGACGAACCGAGCGCATTTCGATGCGCGGCGGCTGCGACGCGAATTCCCGATTTTCACGAATCACCCGGAGCTGGTTTTCCTCGATTCCGGCGCCAGCGCGCAGAAGCCGCGCGCCGTCATCGAGGGGCTGGCCGAGTTCTACGCCAACGACTACGCCAACGTGCATCGCGGCGTCTATCAGCTGAGCGCCCGCTCCACCGATCGCTTCGAGGAGGCCCGCGAGAAGGTGCGCGCCTTTCTGAACGCCGCCGATGAGCGCGAGATCGTGTTCGTGCGCGGTGCCACCGAGGCGATCAACCTGGTGGCGCAGAGCTGGGGCGTGAGCCGCCTGCGGGCGGGCGACGAGATCGTGATCAGCGATCTCGAACATCACTCGAACATCCTGCCGTGGCAGCAGCTCTGTGCGCGCTGCGGCATCAGGCTGGTCGTGGCGCCGACCGACAACACCGGCGGCTTCGATCTCGCCGCCTTCAAGGCGCTGCTGTCGCCGCGCACCCGGCTGGTGGCGGTAACCCACGTCTCGAACGTGACGGGGGCGCTGCTGCCGGTCGAGCGGATCGTCCGCCTCGCCCATGACCGCGGCGCCCGGGTGCTGATCGACGGCTGCCAGGCGGTGCCGCGGATGCCGGTCGATGTCCAGGCGCTCGACTGCGATTTCTACGCCTTCTCCGGCCATAAGGCCTATGGCCCGACCGGAACCGGCGTGCTTTACGGCCGTTACGAGCTGCTGGCGGCGATGCCGCCGTGGCAGACCGGCGGCGGCACGATCGAGCATGTCGCCTACGAGCACACCGACTTTGCCCCCCCGCCGCAGCGCTTCGAGGCCGGCACGCCCGACATCGCCGGCGCGGTCGGGCTCGGCAAGGCACTCGATTTCATCGAGGCGCTCGGCCGCGGCCATATCCTCGAACACGAGGAAGCGCTGACCGGCTACGCGGTGGACCGGCTGTCGCGCATGCCCGGCGTGCAGTTGCTCGGCGCCGGCCAGCGTCAGCTCAGTGTGCTGTCTTTCGATCTCGTGGGGGTGCATCCGCACGATGTCGGCACCGTGCTCGACCAGCATCAAGTGGCGGTGCGCGTCGGCCATCATTGCGCGCAGCCGCTGATGGACAAGCTCGGCCTCGCCGGGACGGTGCGCGCCTCGCTCGGGATCTACAATGACGAAGCCGATATCGACCGCCTCATCGCGGCGATCGCGGCGGCGCAGGAGATGTTTCAGCGATGATGGATTTGCGCGAACTCTACCAGGACATCATCCTCGATCACGGACGCCATCCGCGCAATTTCCGAGCGCTGGAACATCCGACGCATTCCGCCAAGGGCTACAACCCGCTGTGCGGCGACCGCGTCACGATCTATCTGCAACTCGACGGCGACCGGATCGAGGATGTCAGCTTTGACGGTCGCGGCTGTGCGATTTCGACCGCCGCCGCATCGCTGATGACCGAAGTGCTGAAGGGCAAGACGCTGGCGCAGGCGCACGCGCTGTTCGAACGCTTTCGCGCCGCGGTCACCGGGAGCGACCCCGGCGAACTGCCGGAGACCTTGTCCGAGGACGCCGAGCGCCTGGAACCGTTGACCGGCGTCAAGGCGTTTCCGGTGCGCGTCAAATGCGCCACGCTGCCCTGGCACGCCTTTGAGGCGGCGCTGAAGGGCGACGCCGATCCGGTCAAGACGGAGTAGCGCGATGGCGACCGCCGAAGCGAATACCGATCCCTTCGAATTCATGGCGACCGCCGGCGGCGATGATGACCGCGAGGCGGTCGAGCGCCCGGAGGGCGAGGACGACCCGATGTTGCTGGAGCCGGTTCTGGAGGCGTTGAAAACCGTTCGCGATCCGGAAGTCCCGGTCAACTTGGTCGATCTCGGGCTGATCTACGAGCTGACCGTAAAAAAGGGCGGCATCGTCTTCGTCGAGATGACGTTGACGACCCCCTCCTGTCCGGTCGCGGCCAGCATGCCGGGCGAGGTCGAGGCCGCTATCGCGGCGGTGCCGGCCGTGTCCGAGGTGCGGGTCAATCTGGTGTGGACGCCGCCCTGGACGCCGGAGCGCATGAGCGAGGAAGCCCGGCTCGAACTCGGCCTGCTGTGAGCCAGACGGTCTCTCGCGCCGGCGCTGGCGGGCGATAATCGTCGGTCGGTCAGTTCGGCTCCAGCGTCGAGGTGCAGAATGCGCATCGCCGCGCCGCGATCGGGATGTCGCTGAGGCATTCCGGACATTTTTTGGTGGTCGGATCCGGCGCCGCCTCTCCCCGCCGCATCCTTGCGAGAAGCTGGTTTACCGGCAGCACGACCAGGAAGTAGATGGCGGCGCCGATCAGCAGGAACGACACGACCGCGTTGATGAAGTCGCCGATGGGGAACTTGCTGCCGTTTATGGTGAGGGCGATCGCCGAGAAATCGGGCTTGCCGACGATTGCTGCGATGAAGGGAGTGATCAAATCCTTCACCAGCGCGGAGACGACCGCGCCGAAAGCGGCTCCCATCACCACGGCGACCGCGAGGTCGAGGACGTTGCCCCGCAGCATGAAGACCTTGAAGCCTTGCAACATCGCGCGCCCCTCCGGTGCGGCCCAGGTTGGGCCGCGCCGACAGGTGACGTCAAGACGAAGACCTCCGCGCCCGGCGTGAGGTTGCTGCGCCATCGCAACCCCGAAAGCAGCCGCGCCGGTTGAACCGTGTCGTTCGGACTCGTCTGGATCGTGCCGTTTGTCGGGCTGCTGCTGTCGATCGCGGTCATGCCGCTGGCGGCGCCCGGTTTGTGGCACCGCCATTTCGGCAAGATCGCGGCGTTCTGGGCGGTTGCTTTCGCGCTTCCCTTCGCCGCGCTCTGCGGGCTGCGGGCCGCCTCCGCGGCGGTGCTCGAGGTGCTGGTCTTCGAGTATGTGCCGTTTGTGATCCTGCTCACGGCATTGTTCACGGTGGCCGGCGGCATTCGCCTGACCGGGTCGATTCGCGGCACCCCCGGCGTCAACACCCTGATGCTGCTGATCGGCACGGTGGCGGCCAGCATCATGGGCACGACCGGCGCCGCAATGCTGATTTTGCGACCGCTGATCCGCGCCAATCGGCAGCGCCGGTACAACACGCATGTCTTCGTCTTCTTCATCTTCCTGGTCGCCAATATCGGCGGCGCGCTGAGCCCGCTCGGCGACCCGCCGCTGCTGCTCGGGTTTTTGCAAGGCGTTCCGTTCTTCTGGCCGACGGTGCACCTGTTCCTGCCGATGGTACTGATGGCGGCCCCGCTGCTCGTGATCTTCCACATCCTCGACCGGCGTTTTCACCGCCGCGGCTGGCACGAGGAGGTCGATCCGCTGGCCGAGATCGAACGGCTCGGCATCGACGGCAAGATCAATCTCGTGCTGCTGCTGCTGATCCCGGCGGTGGTGTTCGCGACCGGCGAGGCCGGTGCCTATGGCGCTTTCGAGGCGCTGTCGTTACGGATCAACCCGGCGACCCTGCTCGGCAACCTGATGCTGGTCGGGATCGCCGCCGCCTCGCTGCGGCTGACCTCGCAAACGACCCGCGACGCCAACCACTTCTCGTGGCGGCCGATGCTCGAAGTCGCCAAGCTCTTCGCCGCGATCTTCATCACGATCATCCCGGCCCTGGCGATTTTGCGCGCCGGGCCGCATGGCCCGCTGGCGCCGCTGGTCGGCCTGCTCGGGCCGGGCCCGGGGCAGCTGGCGCTTTATTTCTGGCTGACCGGGGGGTTGTCGAGCCTGCTCGACAATGCCCCGACCTATCTCGTGTTCTTCAATCTTGCCGACGCCGGCCGGGCGGCCTTTGGCGAAGCACCTGCCGGCATCCTGGCCGCGATCTCGGCCGGCGCCGTGTTCATGGGCGCCAACACCTATATCGGCAACGCGCCCAACTTCATGGTCAAGGCGATGTGCGAGGAGCGCGGCGTCACGATGCCGAGCTTCTTCGGCTATCTCGTCTGGTCGGGCACAATCCTCATACCGCTGTACCTGCTGGTGACCGCGATCCTGTTTCATTGAACCTAGCGGTTGGCCGGCCACGCGGACAGCGCGGCTTCAAGATCGGCAATCAGGTCTTGCGGGTCCTCGATGCCGACCGACAGCCGCAGAAGGTCGAACGGGACCGGAGTGCCGGCGCCTTCGGTCGAGGCGCGATGCTCGATCAGGCTCTCGACGCCGCCGAGCGAGGTCGCGCGCTTCCACAGCTCGACGCGCGCCGCGACCCCGATCGCCGCCTCCGCGCCGCCCGCGATGCGTAGGCTCAGCATGCCGCCGAAGCCGCCCTTCATCTGCCGTGCCGCGACCGCGTGGCCGGGATGGCCCGGCAGCCCGGGATACAGCACCTCTGCCACCCCCGGATGGCGCGCCATGGCTTCGGCTACCAGCTGCGCCGAACGGCAGGCGCGCTCGACGCGCGGGAACAGCGTGCGCATGCCGCGCAACAGCAGGTAGCATTCGAAGCTGCCGGGAACCCCGCCGCCGCTGTTGCGGGCCGAGCGCAGCCGTTCCCAGAACTCGTCCTCGCGCGCGGTGGTCAGCGAGCCGGCGATCACGTCGCTGTGGCCGTTCAGGTACTTCGTCGCGGAATGCATGACGAGATCGGCGCCGAGCGCGAGCGGCCGGGTCAGCACCGGGCTCGCCGCGGTGCTGTCGACGGCCACGAGCGCCCCGGCGGCGTGCGCGATTTCCGCCGCCCCGGCGATGTCGGTCACCGACCACATCGGGTTGGCCGGGGTTTCGAGCCACACCAGCCGGGTACGGCCGGGAATGACGGCCTGACGCACCGCGTCGAGCGAGGTCATGTCGACGCGGTCGAGCGCAATCGCACCGCGCGCCGCGTAGCGGTCCATCCAGGCGCGCAGGCCCCAATACATGATTTCGGGCACCACGACGTGATCGCCCGGATCGAGGCTGTGGAACACCGCCGTGGCCGCCGCCATGCCGGAGGCGAACAGCAGCGATGCGGCGCCGCCTTCCAACGCGGTCAGCAACGCCTGGGGCTGGTCGTAGCTGGGATTGTCGCCGCGCCCGTAATTGCGCCCGCGGCGGTACTCGTTGTCGGGATCGCGCAGGAAGGTGGTCGCGGTGTGCATCGGCAGCACCACCGCCCCGGTGGTCTCGTCGATCCAGCCCAGCGCTTGCGCCGCAAGCGTGGCCGGGTGCAGCGGCGGGCGTGACATCGCAAACCTCGTGTGGCATGTGGCAAGGATCAGCGCTGCGCCGGCCCCCATTGACCGGCGCGCCGGCCCGTCCTACCACCGGCTCATGTTCAACGCACGCGCGCCCTCAGCATGACTCCACGCCGCGTTTTCCTGGTCTGCGCCGCCCTGTTCTTTGCCGAGCTGACGGTCGGCCACGGCCAGGGACTGATCGAGCATTATCCGACGGCCGAACTGACCGTCGTGACCGCGACCGGGCCGCATAAATTTACCGTCGAGGTTGCGACAACCCCGGCGCAGATGGAGCAGGGTCTGATGTTCCGGCGGTCATTGGCACCCGACGCCGGCATGCTGTTCGACTTCAAGACCCCGACCCTGGCCACAATGTGGATGAAGAACACGCTGATTCCGCTCGATATGCTGTTCGTCGATCAGCACGGACATATCGTCAACATTCGCGAGCGCGCCGTGCCCGAATCCTTGGAGACGATCCCGGCCGCGGGGCCGGCGCGCGCGGTCATCGAGCTGGCCGGCGGCACCGCCGAGCGGCTCGGCATCAAGCCCGGCGACGAGGTGCGTTTCCCGATCTTCGGCAACGCTTCGTGAAGCGGCCCTGGCACGCTAAGCGGCGAGGCCTTTGCCCTGGTACAATTCGTCGAGCGCGGCGGCGTAGGCTCGCCGGATCGCGTGGCGGCGCGGCTTGAGGGTCGGGGTCAGCTGCGCATTGGCGATCGTGAACGGCTCGGCGGCGACGAGAAAACGGCGGACGCGCTCGATCGGCGATAGCGACAGGTTGGCGCGCGCAACGGCATCGCCGATCGCCTTCGCAAAACCGGGGTCGCCGGCCAGCGCCGCCGGAGGGTCGGCGACCCGGTGCTGCCGCGCGAAACTCGCCGCGAATTCGGCGTCCGGGACGAGGACAGCAACGAGATAAGGCCGATTGTCGCCGAACACGACGGCCTGGCCGATTTCGGGCTGCAAGGTCAGGCAACCCTCGACCCGCGCCGGCGCGATCATGTCGCCGCCCGAATTCTTGATGAAATCGCGCAGCCGGTCGGTGATCCGCAGCTGCCCGTTCGCGTCGATGACCCCGACATCGCCGGTGTGCAGCCACCCGTCATCGAGCGCCCGCGCGGTCGCCGCGGGATCGTTCCAATACCCCTTCATGACGTTGTCGCCGGTCACCAGGATTTCGCCATCGTCGGCGATGCGCACCCGCACGCCATCGAGCGGCAGGCCGACGGTGTCGGGCCTGGCGCGTCCGGGCCGGTTGCAGGAGATCACCGGAGCGGCCTCGGTCTGCCCGTAGCCCTGCAACAATTCGACGCCAAGCGCGAGGAAGAAGCTGCCGATCTCGGGGTTGAGCGGCGCCCCGCCCGAAACCATCGCCTTGAGCCGGCCGCCGAAGCGGGCGCGAACCTTGTCGCGCACCAGCCGATCGAGAACCGGGTCGAGCAGCCGGGCGCCAAGGCCGAGCGGCCGCGAGGCAAGCCGCTTGCGGCCGATCGCGACGGTTTTTTCGAACAAGCGCCGTTTCAATCCGCTGTCGCGCTCGATGCCGCGCCGGATGCGCTGGTGCATGACTTCGTAGAGCCGCGGCACCGCGGTCATGATCGTCGGCCGCGCTTCGATCAGGTTGGCCGACAGGGTCTCGGCGCCCTCGGCGAAATAGATCTGCGCCGCGATCGAGATCGGGAACATCAGCCCGGCGGTGTGCTCGTAGGAATGCGACAGCGGAAGAAAGCTCAGGAACACCTCGTCGCCGAGTCCGAGCATCTCCAGCAGCCGGTAGGCGCCGCGGCAATTGGCGAGGACATTACGGTGCGACAGCAGCACCCCTTTCGGGGTGCCGCCGGTCCCCGAGGTGTAGATCATGCAGGCGATATCGTCGGGGCCGATCGCGGCCGCGACCCGGGTTTCGGCGCCGGCCGAGCCCAGCCGCACAACCTCGTCCCAAGATCGCACGGGGACGCGGCAGGGCTGCCCCGGCGCCTCTAACGCGATAACGGTCCGTACCGATGAGACCTGGTTTACCGCCGGGATCAGCCTCGTAGACAGCGCCGCGGTCGAGACAATCGCGACCTTGGCGCCGCTGTCGGCGAGCAGATGATGATGGTTCTCGACCGTATTGGTGACATAGCCGGGCACGGTGATCGCGCCCGAGGCCATGATCGCGAGGTCGGCGACGGCCCATTCCGGCCGGTTCTCGGCGACGAGCGCGACCCGGTCGCCGGGCACAACCCCGAGCGCGGCGAGGCCGCCGGCCAGGTTGCGAACCGCGCCGGCCGTCTCGGCCCAACTGATCGGCCGGTAGACGCCGTCGCGCTTCTCCCACAGGAAGGGACCCGCCCCGCGCCGTGCCGCTTGCGCGAAGAACATCGCCGGCAGGCTGGGGCAAGCGTCGTAATCCATTCCCCTCCCCCGATCGCCCTCGGCGTCTTAACTTGGGCGAGCCGGCGTCCCGCCCCATATCTCATCGCCATGAGATCATAGCCCAAACGGAAAACGAGGGTGCGATGGATCGGGCCGGCGCCGTGGCCGAGGCGGAGCGGAATGAGCTTGGCGAATTGCCGGAATGGGACCTTTCCGATCTTTATCCCGGCCGCGACAGCGAGGCCTTGGTCCGCGATCTCGCCGGTTTGGACGCGGATGCGGCGGCTTTCGAGCAGCAACATCAGGGCCGTCTCGCGGCCCTGACCGGCGCCGCGCTGGGCGCCGCCGTCGCCGAATACGAGCGGCTGCAGGAAATCAGCGGCCGTATCATCAGCTACGCCCAGCTTGTCCATGCCGGGAACATCAGCGACCCCGAGACCGGCCGCTTCTTCCAGACCATGCAGGAGCGGATCAACGCGGTCTCGACCCGGCTGTTGTTCTTCGCGCTCGAGATCAACCGGCTCGACGAATTCGACCTCGAAGCCAAGCTGGCCGAGCCGGCGCTGGCGCATTACCGGCCGTGGCTGCGCGACGTGCGCGCCTTCCGCCCACATCAGCTCGGCGATGATCTCGAAAAGCTGCTGCACGAAAAATCGGTCGCCGGCCGCGCCGCCTGGACCCGGCTGTTCGACGAAACGATCGCCGATCTGCGTTTTCCGTTCCGCGGCCGCGAGCTGACCGAGCCGGAAGCCTTGCACCTGCTGTCCGACCGCGAGCCGGAGGTACGGCGCGAGGCGGCGCTGACCATCGGCGAGGTGCTCGGGCATCACGCCCGCACCTTCGCGCTGATCACCAATACCCTGGCCAAGGACAAGGAGGTCGAGGACCGCTGGCGCGGTTTTCCGCGCCCGATCTCATCGCGGAACCTGTCGAACTTCGTCGAGGACGCGGTCGTCGATGCGCTGATCGCGGCGGTGCGCGCCGCCTACCCGCGGCTGTCGCACCGCTATTACCGGCTCAAGGCGCGCTGGTTCGGGGTCGAGGAAATGCCGTTCTGGGACCGCAACGCGCCGTTGCCCGAGGACGAGGACCGCACGATCCCGTGGCCCGAGGCGCAGCACACCGTGCTTTCGGCCTACCGCGCCTTCTCGCCCGATCTCGCGGCGATCGGCGAGCGCTTTTTCGCGTCGCGCTGGATCGACGCGCCGGTGCGCCGCGGCAAGGCGCCGGGCGCCTTCGCCCACCCGACGGTGCCGAGCGCCCACCCCTATCTGCTGCTGAATTATCAGGGCAAGGTGCGCGACGTGATGACCTTGGCGCACGAGCTCGGCCACGGGGTGCACCAGGTGCTGGCCGGCGCGCAAGGGGCCTTGATGGCCGACACGCCGCTGACCCTCGCCGAGACCGCCTCGGTATTCGGCGAGATGCTGACCTTTCGCGCCCTGCTGGCGCGCGAAAGCGACCCGCGCCGGCGCAAGATCATGCTGGCCGGCAAGGTCGAGGACATGCTGAACACGGTGGTGCGCCAGATCGCCTTCTGCACCTTCGAGATCCGGGTGCATGACGAGCGCCGCGAGGCCGAGCTGACCCCCGACCGGCTGTCCGAGATCTGGCTCGAGGTGCAGCGCGAAAGCCTCGGGCCCGCGTTGCATCTCGACGACGGCTACCGCCATTACTGGACCTACATCCCGCATTTCATCCACTCGCCGTTCTACGTCTATGCCTACGCCTTCGGCGACTGCCTGGTGAATTCGCTGTACGCGGTCTACGAGGAGGCGCCTCAGGGCTTTGCCGAGCGCTATCTCGACCTGTTGCGGGCCGGCGGCACATTGCGCTACCGCGAACTCCTGGCCCCGTTCGGCCTCGACGCCGCCGACCCCGGCTTCTGGTCGAAGGGCCTCGGGGTCATCGCCGGCTTTATCGACGAATTGGAGGCGCTCGGCTGAACCGGGCAAAATCCACGCCGCCGCGGACACGGAGTTGAGAGTCTCCGCGCTACCGACCCGCCAAGGAATGCTCGCAAGAGGGCTCGATTTCGGCCGCGTTGACGAAAACATCGCTCGTCAAAAGGCTCGCTTGCGCTTTGCGCCGGGTCGCGCCGAAGCCGGCGGCAGCCTGCTCACGGTGGTTGCCGGGAAGGGCTGGAGCGACTAAGTCGAGGCATCGATTGCATACGCGCGGTGCCGATGAGCAGCTTCACCATCCGCGATTTCGATGACGCTTTGAAGCAGAAGTTGCGTCAGCGCGCGGCGGAACGGAACCGGTCCATGGAGGAGGAAGCACGGGACATCTTGCGCTGTGCGCTGGCGGCGGAGGAGGAAATCTCCGAAAACCTGGTCGACATGATCCGTCGGCTGGTCGAACCATTGGGGGGGTCGAGCTGTCATTGCCGCCGCGGGGACCGATCCGCGAGCCGCCAGATTTCTCGTGATCGTCGTCGATACAAATGTTCTATCGGAGACGATGCGGCCGCATCCATCATCGGCTGTACTGACGTGGATGCGGTCGGAACCATCAACGAACGTGTTTACGACTGCCATTACGGAGGCGGAGCTGCTGTTGGGGATAGCGCTGCTGCCCGAAGGCAGGCGCCGCCGATCGCTGGCGGCGGTTGTCACCGAGATCCTCACGGTAGGTTTTGCCGCGCGCATCCTGCCGTTCGACAGCGCCGCGCTCGCGAATTCGCCGATATTGCCGCCGATCGCCGTCGCGCCGGACGGCCCATTGCCGAGGCTGACGCCCGCATTGCGGCGATCGCGCGCTCCCGGGGCGCCGATCTTGCTACACGAGACGTAGGCGGTTTCGCCGGCTGCGGGATCAGGCTCATCGACCCGTGGCAGTAAGGGCAGAGATGCACCGGCGGTGACGACATCGCGGTGTGGATCGATCGGCAGAACCGAGATCGGTGACGGCCTGGTTCTATTGATGGCTGGAAAGGCGCCGAGGGCGGGGGGTAGTCTCGCTTCCGGTTTGGCGGGCCGATGACGCAGGAGGTTGCGATGGGGATCACCGTCACGAGACTGCATCCGCTGTTCTGCGCCGAAATCGGCGGGGTCGATACCGGCGAGCCGATGAGCGAGGCGACCTTTGCCGAGATCCGCGCCGCGCTCGACGAGCATTCGGTGCTGATCTTCCGCGACCAGACTCTCGACGATGAGCGGCAGATCGCGTTCAGCCGGCGCTTCGGCCCGCTCGAAACCGCGGGCAAGGCCAACCCCGCGGTCGGCACTCCATTCGCCCGGCAATCCAACCTCGACATCGCGACCGGCGCGGTGATCCCGGCGGAAGACCGCCGCATGGAGTACCAGAAGGGCAATTACCTCTGGCACAGCGACAGTTCGTTCAAGCCGGTGCCGTCCTTGTGCTCGCTATTGTCGGCGCGGATCGTGCCGCCGGAGGGCGGCAACACCGAGTTCGCAACGATGCGCGGCGCCTATGACGCGCTGCCGGGCCAGATCCAGCAGAAGCTCGAAGGCCTCGTCGCCGAGCACAGCCTCGTCTATTCGCGCGAAACCGTCTCGACCCGCGGCTTGACCCCGGAGATGAAGGCCGAACTGCCGGGCGCCTGGCAGGTCATGGTGCGCACCAACCCGGTCAACGGCCGCAAGGCGATCTATGCCGGCGCGCACGCCTCGCATGTGATCGGCTGGCCGCGCGAGGACGGCCGCGGCTTCATCAGATGGCTCAACGAGTTCGCGACGCAGCCGCAATTCTGCTACAGCCATCGCTGGCGCGACCGCGACCTGGTGATCTGGGACAATCGTTGCGTACTGCACCGCGCCACCGCCTACGACACGCTGCGTCACAAGCGGCTGATGCAGCGCACCACCGTCGGCGGCGACGCGCCGACCACGGCGCAGCCGGCGCGCTACGAGCTGGCGGCCGAGTAGCGGGGGATCGATTGCCCGAGCGGGTCGCCCTCGTCACCGGCGCCAGCGCCGGTATCGGCATTCACACCGCCATCGGCCTCGCCAGCGCCGGGATGCATGTCATCATGGCCGGGCGCGATCCGGCGCGCACCGAGGCGGCGCGCCGCTTTGTCGCCGACCGCGCCGGCGCCGCTAAAATCGAGATCATGCTGGCGGATTTCGCCAGCCTCGACCAGGTGCGCCGACTGGCGCAGGAGATCCTGGCGCGCCACGATAGGCTCGATGTGCTGGTCAACAACGCCGGGCTGCTGGCGCCAGGCCCGGAACGGTCGCAGGACGGCTTCGAGCTGACGATCGCCGTTAATCATCTGGCGCCGTTTCTGCTGACCAACCTGCTGCTCGATCGCTTGAAGCAATCGGCGCCGGCGCGGGTGGTCACGGTCGCCTCGCGGGCGCATCGCGGCGCCCGGCTCGATGTCGGGCGGCTCGGCCAGCCCGGCGAAGGCGGCCGGGTCGCGGCCTACGGCCGCTCGAAGCTGTGCAATATCCTGTTCACCCGCGAGCTGGCGCGCCGCCTTGCCGGCAGCGGCGTGGTCGCCGCTTGCCTGCATCCCGGCGTTGTCGCGACCGAACTCGGCGATCGCGGCGGCGGCCTCGTCGGGCTCGGCTGGCGTCTCGGCAAGATTTTGATGATCAGCCCCGAAAAAGGCGCCGGCACGTCGATCTTCCTGGCGACCACGCCCGATCCCGAGCGGTTCCACGGCGCCTATGTCGTCGGCACCGAGATTACCGAGCCCGACGCGGCGGCACGCGACGACGACCTCGCCCGCCGCCTGTGGGAGGAAAGCGCCCGCCTCGTCGGGCTGTGATCGGCCCGCCGGGCGATCAGTATACGGTTCCTTGCTCCACCGTCGTCACCCGCGCACTCGGATCCGCGGCTCTCGGCGGCATCCTTGAAGATTGCCGGGTCAAGCCCGGCAATGACACAGGAAGAGGCGATTCGACCCGATCGAAGCCTGCTCTGTATAGTGACGAGCCCCGATTCGAAGCAGGAGAGCGAGATGGACGACACGCCCTGGATCGACCCCGAGCTGGTCGCCGCCGGACAGTTGCTGCAGAGCCGCGGGCTGGTCGCGCCGGACCGCACCCAGGCGCCGCTGAGCCAGGTGCGCGCGGCGCAGGACCGGGTCGGCGCCTTTCTCGGCGAAGGCTCGGTGCCGTTGCAGCGCGAGCGCGATTTGAGCCTGCCCGGGCCGCACGGCCAGGTGCCATGCCGCCTCTACCTGCCGGACGGGGTCGAACGGCCGCCGCTGCTCGTCTACGCCCATGGCGGCGGCTTTATGCAGGGCAGTCTGACAAGCTGGGATCATTTCCTGCGCGATCTGGTGCGGCAGAGCGGCGTCGCCGCGTTGTCGGTCGATTACCAGCTGTCGCCCGAGGCGCGCTTCCCGGTCGCCTATGAAGAGATGCTGGCGATGATCCGCCTCGCGGCGCGCGAAGGCGCCGGTCTCGGCATCGATCCGACCCGCATTGCGGCCGGCGGCGATTCGGCCGGGGCCAATCTGGCGCTCGCCGCGGCGCTGGCATTGCGCGACGCCGGCGAGCCGGCGCTGTCGTTTCTGCTGCTGATTTACGGCGTCTACTCGACCGACAGCGACAGCCCGTCATGGCAGCGCTTCGGCCAGGGCGCCGGGTTGTCGCAAACCCAGATGCGCTGGATCTGGGAGACCTATCTCGAAAACCCGGAGCAGATGTCGGACTGGCGGGCCGCGCCGCTCCGCGCCGAGCTGAAGGGCCTGCCGCGGGCGCATCTGATCGTCGGCAACCTCGACCCGTTGCTCGACGACAGCGAGCGCCTCGCGAGCCGGCTCGAGGAAGCTCGCGTGCCCTGCGAGCTGGCGATCTACGAAGGCATCAACCATGGTTTCATCCGCTACGGCCGGCTGATCGGGACCGCCCGGCGCGCTATCGCCGATTGCGCCGCAGCGCTACGCAGCGGAGTTGGGCAAAGCCGGGGATAGCAAAGCCGGGGATAGCCCTGCCGCAGAGATTGGCCGGCGAGAACGCGAGAACGCCCGCGCCGGTGTTATCCGGCTCTGGCGGCCATCCCGCGTGTCCTGGCTTCGCGGGCCGTGATCGCGTCCTCGCGTTCGAGCAATAGGCGGGCGCGCTCGACGATCGGCACATCGATCATCTTGCCGTCGACGGTGACCGCGCCGACGCCTTCGGCCAGCGCCTTGTCGTAGGCGGCGACGACGCGGCGGGCGTGGTCCGCCTCGGCCGCGCCGGGCCGGAATTCCTCGTTGAGGATCGCGATCTGGCTCGGATGGATCACCGAGGCGCCGACGAAGCCGAGCCGGCGCGAGCGCCGGATCGTCTCCCGGAAACCGTTGAGGTCGCTGAAATCGGCGACCGTGCCGACAAAGCCGAGCGGCATGATGCCGGCGGCGCGCGCCGCGAAGACGCACATCTGCTTCGGCACGAAGAGGCCTTCGGCCTCGGGCAGGATGCCGGCCGACAAGGCGAAATCCTCGGCGCCCAGGTTCAGCCCGACCATCCGCGGATGCGCCTTGGCGATCTCGGCGATGCGGAAGAAGGCGTCGGCGGTCTCGACCATGGCCAGCATCTTTGTCGTGCCCGGGGCCATGCCGCGCTCGGCTTCGAGCTCGTCGATGATCTCGGCGACGAGCCGCACATGCTCGGGGCTGTCGGCCTTGGGCAGGGCGACAGCCTGCACCCCGGGCCCGACCACCGCTTCGAGGTCGCGCACCGTCATGCGCAACGGCCGGTTGAGGCGCACGACGACATCGGCGCCGCGTGACGACACGATCGCGGCGGCCTCGGGCACCAAGGCGCGCGCCCGCTCCTTCTCCGAGGCGGCGACGCTGTCTTCGAGATCGAGGATGATCGCATCGGCGCCGCGCCGCGCCGCACCATCCACAAACCGCCGCTGCGTCACCGGCACGAACAGCAGCGAGCGCCACACCGGCAGGTTCGGCTTCATGGCGAGGGCTCCGTCAAATTTCCCGGCATCACAAAGCGCGGCACACGATTTCAGTCGGCGCAATCAGGCCACGCTGCAGATTGTCCACCATGTTCGCGACCTTTTGCGGCGATGTTTCGCCCATCAGTAGGTGAAGCCCGAGCGGCGGCGGCCCGGCCGCAGCGGCGCGGGCGCGCAGCTGGCGAAAGAACTCGATCGCAAAGTCGCGCCGGCTCCGTTCGTGACGCACCGCGAAGCCCGCTTCTTCGAGCAGGCGGCGATAAGTGGCGGCATCGGCGACGAAGCTGGTATCGGCGGTTGCCGCCCACGGGACCGGAAAGCTCAACGCGCCCTCCGCCTCGCGCATGACGTCGTAGATCCCGAAGACGCCGCCGGGCTTCAAGACCCGTTTGACCTCGGCGAACACCGCCGCCTTGTCTTCGATGTTCATGCCGACATGCAGCATGGAGGCGCCGTCGAAGGTCGCCGCTGCAAACGGCAGCGCCAGCGCGCTGCCCTGCCGATAGGTCACCTTCTCGGACAGCCCGACCCGGCTCGCCAGCGAGGCGGCGACTTCGACGAACTCCGCCGTCAGATCGATGCCGGTGACGCGACAGCCGCGCTCATGCGCGAAATAGCGCGACGCCCCGCCGAGGCCGCAGCCGATGTCGAGCAGCGCGGCTCCCGGGGCGATCGCCAGCTGCTCGGCAAACTCCGCCGTCGCCTGCCGCCCGCCGATGTGAAATTCGTCTACCGGCGCGAGATCGGCCGGCTGGAGATGCGCGAGGTCGACCCCTGCCGCCGACAGCGCCTGCGCGATGGTCGCGGCCAGCTCACCATGCGTGTAGTGGCGGCCGACCTGCTCTTCGATGCCGCTCGTCATTTCCGGGGCTCCCTCTCGTATTCGTTTCGTGACAAGTCCGGCGCGGGCGACGGAAGCGGCGGATCGCGAGCTACGGCGCAAGCCCGACGATACCCTCGCGAGCGAGGGCATCGATGTCCGCACGGTCGAGGCCGAGGCCGGCGAGCGCCTCGGCGGTGTGCTCGCCGATAGCCGGCGCCGGCGAGCGCAGATGGCCGGGGGTGGCCGAGAGGCGCGGGATGATGTTGTGCATCGCGATGTGCCCGATGTCGGGGTCGGGCACATCGACGACGATCTCGCGCTCGTTGACATGCGGGTCGGCGAGAAACTGGTCGATGTCGTAGACCGGCGCGACGGTGACCTCGGCCTGTTCGAAGAAGGCGATGTTCTCGGCCAGCGTGCGCGCCGCGATGAAGGCGGCGATCGGCGCCTCGCACTGCTCGGCGTTGCGCACCCGGTCGCTGTTGGTGCGGAAACGCGGGTCGGCGATCATGTCGTCGCGGCCGATCGCGCGGAAGAGGCGCTCCGCCATCGCCTGGATCGAGGCCGAGATGCCGACATAGCGGCCGTCCTTGGTGCGGAACACGTTGCGCGGCGAGGTCGTCTCCGAGCGGCTGCCGGTGCGCTCGCGCACTTCCCCGGTCAACCGATAGATCGGCGCCTCGGTGGCGATGAACGAGAACAGCGGGTCGAGCAAGGGCAGGTCGATCACCTGGCCCGTGCCGCCCCGGACCTCGACCTCGCGCAGCGCGACCAGCACCGCCGAGGCGCCGTAAAGGCCGGCGACCATGTCGGCGAGCGCGGTCGGCGGCAACACCGGCGCGCGGTCGGCGAAGCCGGTTCGCGAGGCATAACCCGACATGCTCTCGACCAGCGTGCCGAAACCCGGGCGGTCGCGATAGGGGCCGTCCTGGCCCCAGCCCGATACCCGCACGATCACGAGGCCGGGGTTGCGCGCGTGCAATACTTCCGGGCCGAGCCCCATTTTCTCCAGGGTGCCGGGCCGGAAATTCTCGACCAATACCTGCGCGCCGGCGATCAGCTGCTGCAGGATGTCGCGGCCGCGCGGCTCGCGCAGGCTCAGCGCCACGCTCTTCTTGTTGCGGGCGTAGAGCTTCCAATGGACGCTGACCCCTTGGGTCTGCCAGGCGCGCAGCGGATCGCCCTTTTTCGGGTCCTCGATCTTCAGCACCTCGGCGCCGAAATCGGCCAGCTGCGAGGTGACCGCGTTGCCGGCCACCAGCCGCGACATGTCGATGACCCTGACGCCATCGAGCGGGCATCGCGCCTGGGGCGCGAACGATTTCTCGGGCAGGCTCATCGCGGCCTCGCTGCTCGGGTGCATACGGTCGACCCGGCTACGGTCGGCCCCGGCGGATAACCGGCCGGCGACCGACTATACGCGGCGTACGCCGTCTTGTCCCTGAGTGGAGGAACCAAGAGCGCGCAACTCGCAGCAGTACCGGATGCGGCGTGTATTGTTTCAAATGCCGGAAAAAACTATTCAGAAATTCTCCAGATCTTTGCAAGAAGAACTGGTGTATCCGAATCGAAATCCGATCCGAACCGAATAGTAGTCCACTATATATCGGCCAGAGTAAGCCCAGCGAATAGCGAGTAAATCGATGGCACCGATTGGACCAGGGGTTCTCGTCGTCTGCGCCGAGGACGAGGCGCGCGAGCGCATGATGCAGGTTTTGGACGATGCCGGGCTGAGGGTCGGGACCGCGAGGTACGGGCGAGCGGCACTGGCGCAGCTGCAGCGCCGGGTCTTCGAGCTCGCGATTATCGACGTGTCGGTGCCCGGGATTGCCGAAAACGACGATTTCATTCGGCAGGTGCGGGCACGATGCCCCGATCTCAAAATCCTGTTCCTCGCGCGCACGACGGAACGGCTGATGCTTAAGGATCGCGACCGCGAGGATGTGCTCGTCAAGCCGTTCTCCGGCCGCGAGTTGCTCGGCTGCGTCTTCGAGCTGCTGCTGCGCGAGAGCGAACGCGAAGGCGGCGTCGAGCGCCGCTATGCGGCTGAGTTCGGATTGAGCGGCGCCAAGCTCGAGTGCCTGCGGCAACGCCGTGCAACGGCGATCAGCGGCGGCGACGCGGAGCTGACCCGCGAACTCGAGCGCGACATCGAGCAAGCAGTCGCCTCGAGCCGGCGCCTGCCGGAGTCGCTTCCCAGCCTGTAGCGCCATCGCAAGGCTCAGGCGGGTGCCGCACCCCAGGGGGGCAATAACGCAGCGGCGACGGCGCCCAGCAGCACGACCAGCCAGGGCGGCGTCGCCCAGGCGGTCAGCAGCAGGAACGCGGTCAAGGCCAGCGCGAAATCGGCGCTGCTGCCGACCGCGCTGGTCCATACCGGGGTGTAAAGCGCCGCGGCAAGCAATCCGACCACCGCGGCGTTGACGCCGCGCAGTGACGCCCGCATCGCGCGCCGCCGACGCAGCCCGTCCCAGAACGGCAGTACCCCGATCACCAGTAGAAACGACGGCAGGAAGATTGCCATCAAGCACAGCAATCCGCCCGGCCAGCCATTCGGCGGTGTCTGCATCACCGTTCCGAGATAGGCCGAAAAAGTGAAAAGCGGTCCCGGCACCGCCTGCGCCGCGCCATATCCGGCGAGAAAGAGATCGTTCGAAACCCATCCCGGCGGCACCACCGCTGCCTGCAGCAGGGGCAGCACCACATGACCGCCGCCGAATACCAACGCGCCGCTGCGGTAGAACGAGGCGAATACCGCCAGCGGTTGCTGTGCGGGCAGCGCCGCGGCCAGCAATGTCAGCCCCCCGAGCAGGACAAAAAAGCCGCTGAGCGCCGCGATTCCCAGCCCGCGCGGCAGGGCGAGGTCGAGCGGCGCTCCGGGCGGCCCGGCTTCGCCCGCTCTGAACCAAACCCACCCGATCACGGCGCCGAGCACGATCGCACCGACCTGGCCCGTCGCTCCAGGCAGAAACAGGGCCAAGA